>Ga0233427_10000638_pt1 | contig 43346 bp, 50 predicted proteins | sample SI_118_April2016_5_FD_179885 | JGI IMG/M metagenome (GOLD analysis project Ga0233427, IMG submission 179885) | Seawater microbial communities from Saanich Inlet, British Columbia, Canada - SI_118_April2016_100_MG | ecosystem: Environmental > Aquatic > Marine > Inlet | place: Canada: British...
TGACCAGCCAAGGTCCGATCGGACCGTAGGTATCACCTGATTTCCCTTTAATCCATTGGCCGCCTTGTTCCAGTTGCCATTGCCGTTCAGAGACGTCATTGACTACACAATACCCGGCCACATGATCCAGTGCGTTCTCCTGGGATACATATTTGGTGTGCGCCCCAATAACAATGCCGAGCTCTACTTCCCAGTCGGTTTTAACCGATCCCCGAATTAATTCGATGTTGTCGTTGGGTCCCGAGATAGCACTGGTGGTTTTCATAAACACGATCGGCTCGGTTGGAATAGGCATTCCGGTTTCCTTGGCGTGATCGGTGTAGTTAAGGCCAATACAGACAAACTTGCCGATTTGACCTACACACGGTCCGAGCCGGGGATTGCCTTCAACGCGGGGCAAACTGCTTGGGTCTATCGATGCAATTCGTTCAAGTTCACCCGCTTGGACGGTCGCAGGCGAAATGTCGCCTACTATGGATGACAAATCTCGAATGCTGCCTTGGTCATCAAGTATGCCAGGCATCTCCGCACCGACTTCTCCATATCGCACTAATCTCATAATGGCTCCCTCGCCGTTGATTTAGATGAAAACGCAGTGGTGGTCCTTAAAAAATTCGCGGTAACCATGAGTTCCACACAGCGGTGCTATTGTATGCAATTGCGTCGCCAGCGGCGACTGAAACCGGCTAGAGTGGTCGGTTGGTAACGCACAAGAAATTCGATTGGCCGTGCAACCGGCGTAGCGTAGAATGATAGTGAACCCAAAATTCGGATTGTGGGCGCTCCCAGGGAGTTGCCTTGCAGGCTGGTGCTGGCACTTGGTGGCACGACACCGCAATCTTCAATTGATACAGGATAAGAGCATAAGAAAATGAGCATGGAACTTGCGAACAAAGTGGCCCTGGTGACGGGAGGTTCCCGTGGAATCGGCCGCGCAGCCAGCATTGCCCTTGGGCAGGCCGGGGCAAAGATTGCGGTGAACTATATGCACGATGATGCAGCTGCACAGGCGACTTTGTCCAAGATTGAAGAGGTTGGTGGCGGCGGTGCAATCTACCAGGCAGACGTGGCGGACGAGTCAGCTGTTCAGGGAATGATCAAGGACATTGAGCAGGCACTTGGCCCGATAGACATACTGGTTACCAGCGCCGGCATCATGAGTGCGCAGCATCACAGCAAGCTGACGCTTGAGAATTACCGTGAGATTATGACCACCAATGTCGATGGCACCTTTATTCCCATCATGGCGGTTAAAGATGGGATGATTGCTCGAGGTGGCGGATCTATTGTTTGTATTGCGTCAGTTGCCGGATTGCGGGCGCGACCAACGATGATTCCATACAGTGTTTCAAAAGCGGCTGTGATCGGGCTTACACGTAGTTTCGCTGCTGCCTTGGGACCGCAGATCCGAGTTAACGGTGTGGCGCCAGGGCTCATTCAAACAGATATGACCGAGGCTATGCAGTCCTCCGCAAAAGAGGCGATGAAAGAAGAGGCGTTTCTTAAGAGGCTGGGTGTGCCTGAAGATATTTCCCAGGCGGTCCTGTTTCTGGCTTCTGATCGTGCGAGTTTTGTTTCCGGGCAGACATTTGTCGTTGACGGCGGACGGGTGACGATTCCCTGAATATTGGTTGATTTTTAGTTAGTTGAGCACTTTTCGTCACCATACGATTGCCGCATTGCCGCTGCAGGCGGTTCTGATCAGCATCGCGATACACGCCTTGTGGGGCGGTAATCCTGTGGCCGTTAAATTCGGCCTACTTGTTTTCCCCCCCATGTGGAGCGCTTTTATTCGCTTTGTTATCGGTATTGTTTGTATTGCCAGTTGGGCAGCATTTCGCGGAATACCCATTTGGCCCAAGCCCGGGGAGTGGCGTTTATTGATCATGCTCGGCATTCTGTTTGTCCTGCAGATTGGCGCCATGAATATTGGATTCGATCTCACCCAGGGCTCCATCGCAGCCATCTTGATTTCTACTAACCCATTTTTTGCAGCCCTCGCGGCACATTTTTTAATCGCCGGTGACCGTTTAAGCGCTCGCAAAGTGACAGGACTGATCATCGCATTTGGCGGCATCGTCGTGGTGTTGCTCGGTGGTTTCAGCTTTGAAGATTTGAACCCCATTGGTTTGGGCAGTGCCGTAGTGCTCTTGAGTGCAGCTTTGTTAGGGCTGCGGCTGGTATTCATGGCCAGGGCGCAGCAGAAGATTTCGGGCGTTCGTGTCGTGCTCTGGCAGATGATTCTTTCACTGCCACTGTTTGCCATCGCTGGAATCACACTGGAAACTATTCGCTGGGAGAGTCTCGCTTTTGCGCCAATTGCCGGTCTACTTTACCAAGGCGTTGTAATCGCCGGTGTGGGGATGATGGTAGTTTCATACCTATTGAGTCGATACACAGCAAGCGTTATTACCAGTTTCAACTTTATCTCTCCAGTGTCGGGGGTTTTACTCAGCGCTGTTTTCCTGGGAGATCAAATAACCCCGGCTATTGTTTGGGGCGTGGTACTCGTCGGCGTGGGGCTTTACTTTGTCTCACGACCCAAGGCAGTTTGAACGGCGCGGCACAGGCCTGGGGTATCGGCGGTGGTAATATCTGGTCAGACCAAAGACATTGAACAATCAGACAACAATTCAGACAAGGAGGTTGCGATGGCTATTGAAACTCGTTATTTGTTCACAGCGAGCATGGATGTGGATCCGGACAAGGAGGATCTTTTCAACGAGGTATACGATACAGAGCACGTACCGAACCTGTGTAAAGTACCGGGTTTGTTGTCAGTCACCCGTTTGGTGAATGAGCCGTTTACCATGGCGATTGGGGGTGAGCTACGGTCGGTTGAGCCGGGCAGTGAACCTCGGTACAGCGCGATCTATGAGATCGAAAGTCCGGATGTGATTGCCAGTCCGGAATGGGCGACGGCTGTGGAGAAGGGTCGCTGGCCAACGGAGGTGCGCCCCTTTACACATAACCGCCACCATCGCTTACAGAAGGTGACAAAAGCGGCCGAGTAGAAGGGTGGGCGCTGGAGATGCAGGCTTAAGGCCTTGACCTGCTTAGACAACGCTGGCGCCCCCATCCATCGGCAGAATAGCCCCGGTCACCTGGCGCGATTCGTCTGAAGCGAGATATACAGCCAGTGGTGCGGCGTCTTCCGGCTCGCTGGGACCTAGCGGTGTTTTCAAGCGTATTGGATCATCATCGCTGAGTAGTCCACGTACCCGGTCGGTCAGGACAACCCCTGGTGAGATCGCGTTGACCCGGATACGGGCATGCGCCCATTGCAAGGCAAGCGCCCGGGTCAAAGTGATGATGCCGCCTTTGGCTGCAGTGTACGCATCCGCGCCCGATGTCCCAATCAGTGCCCGAATAGAGGCGCTATTGATAATGGCGCCACCACCGGCTTTAAGGAGGTACGGAATTCCGTATCGGCAACCGAGCACTGCGCCAAAGAGGTTCAGCCGGATCGCGTGCCAGAATTCGTCCAGCTCAATTTCGGTGATCAGTCCATCATTTCCAGTGGCACCGCCGGCGTTGTTATAAATTACATCCAAGCCGCCAAAAGCGGCGGCCGCCTGCTGGAAAGCCGTTTGCATGGCTTCAGGATCGCCTACGTCGACATGAATAGCCAGCGCTTCCCCTCCCATATCACGGATTTCCTCAGCCAGTTGGTTATTCTCCTCAGTCTTGATGTCACAGAGCGTCAGTCGGGCGCCCTCCTTGGCAAACAACCGGGCCGTGGCTCGGCCGATCCCGCTCGCGGATCCTGTGATGAGCGCTCGCTTTCCATCCAGTCGTCCCATGACACAACTCACTGGTAAAAGAAAAAAGTATAGCAAAGTCCAGCAAGTGTCCCAGGCCCGATTAGAATGTTGGGTGGACCATCGTTAACCAGGAATAACAAATGTCAGATTTCCAGATTTTATCGACCAATCACACCAGTTTTACCGTCTCTGATCTCGATCGTACGGTGGCGTATTTTCGCGACGCGCTGGGATTTGAAGTCACGTCCAAAGCACCGAGGGACCCGAAGAAAGTGTCCGAGATCACGGGTATCGAAGGGGCCCAGGTCATGATTGCCTACGTTCGTGGTGCTGGACACAGTATCGAGCTAATTGAATATCTGGGTCCGAGCGATCGCACGTCGGTTCGGCCCAGGCCATGCGACGTTGGATTCGCTCACCTTGCCTATGATGTCGATGACATCGACGCGGCAATTGATAGATCGGCCGAGCACGGCGTTTTTCCGATCGGGTTGGTCACGGTAATAGACCAGGGCCCGAATCGAGGTGGCAGAGTGGCCTACCTGCGGGACAGCGACGGAATTACGATTGAGTTTATCCAGAAACCGTGACCACCCCAAGGCCGGCGATGAATGCTGCGCGTATTGTGACCGACCACCGAAGTGCTACCGATAGTGACTACACCAACACAAACTATTCAGGAGGGGGTGATGACAAAGAGAACCATCGTCGTAACTGGCGCTTGTGGGTACATCGCGCAACGCATGTGGCCGGAACTCAGTGAGCGTTACCACCTGGTTGCCCTTGATGTGGGCGAGGTTATGGGGGATGGAACGAAGTTAGCCGACGTTCGAGTCTGTGACCTGACGAATCCGGATCGTAGTGCGTACCTCGAGCATTTCAACGGTGCGGATGCGGTGCTGCACTGTGCATTTGTGAGCCCCCCTGGCCTGGATGCCGCGAACTGGCAGGACCATGGCGATCCAAAGTTCCAAGCGGAGTATGTCAATGTGGGAATGGCCTACAACGTATACCGTGCTGCGCAGGAGGCCGGCGTGCGGCGTGTTGTTGTCGCCAGCTCCAATCACGCGTCTGATTATCTCGAGCGTTTAATCTGGTCGGACCGACTGGAACTCGTGACCCCCCAAATGGCTCCGTACACCGATAATTTTTACGGTTGGTCCAAGGTGGCTTATGAGCAATTGGGTTTTGTGTTCGCAACGGGTCAGGTGGGCGGCCGCGCGCTCGAGATCGTGCAATTACGGATCGGTGGTCCCCGTGACGACGCAGATCTAGGCAAGGTGGCCCCCGGCGACCTTAAAAGAATGCACCGGGGACTTGGTGCTTATTTGAGTCGACGCGACCAAATCCAACTGTTCGTTAAGAGCATTGAGGTAGAAGACATCGCTGACGAGAACGGAGTTCCGTTTCAGATTTTCTACGGTGTGAGTGGGAACAGCCATAACTTTTGGAGCATTGTGAATGCCCGCCGCGTGATTGGGTATCAGCCGCAGGACAACAGTCAGGTCAATTTTGCCGACCGCATCGCTAAAATAGCCCGTGAGGGATCCGAATGAAGATTGTCGAGGTCGATACTATTCCGCTTGCCATACCCTTCACTCATGGGGGCAGGCCCGCTGGGTGGGGCGGCCAGGCATGGACATCGCTCAGTATCCTCCTGGTTAAGGTCACCACTGAAACCGGTATCACCGGTTATGGAGAAGCATTCAGTTATGGCTGTCTTCGTGCCGTCCAGGCAGCGGTAGAGGATATGGTCGCGCCTATCGTCATCGGCCAGGAGTTTGACGACATCGGTGCCTTTGTTACCCAACTGCAACAGAAATTGCATCTATTTGGGCGTTACGGTATTACGATGTTTGCTTTGTCTGGTCTTGATATCGCCTTGTGGGATATCGCGGCGAGGACCGATGAGTTGCCGCTTTGGCAATTGCTCGGCCGCAAACAGAGAAATCGACTGCCAGCATACGCAAGCCTCTATCGGTACGCGGAGCCCGAGATCGTTGCAAAGCGTTGTAGCCAAGCGATCGCCCAAGGGTATGGCTGGATAAAATTACACGAGACTGAGGACCGCGAAGTGGCCGCAGCGCGACAAGCGGTGGGAGAAGACTTTCCGATCATGCTCGACACCAACTGCCCCTGGACAGAGGCTGAGGCGCATGAGAGGGCTGCATCCTTACGCCAGTACGGGTTGTACTGGCTGGAGGAGCCGATCTTCCCGCCTGAGAATTTCAAGGCGCTGGCAACGCTCCAGGCTACCTGCAATATTCCTATCGCTGCGGGCGAGAATGCCTGCACTGCATTTGAATTTGAGAAAATGTTCGAAGCGAAAGCGGTCCGTTACGCTCAACCCAGTGTGACCAAGCTAGGGGGTATTACGGAATTCAGGAAAGTTGCCTCTCGTTGTTCGGCCGCCGGAGTACATCTGATACCGCACTCACCGTATTTTGGGCCTGGGTTCCTAGCGACCTTGCACCTCGCGGCATTAGAGCCAAAGGACTGCATGATCGAACGTTTTTACCTCTCACTGGAGGCAAGCCTCTATGGAGATTGGATCGAGCCGACCCGGGGGGCTTTTGATCTCCCTCGCGGGCCGGGGCTGGGTTTGCTACCAGACCCCGATGTTATTCGAGAATACCGGGTCGGGCCATAAGGCGCACCTTCGATCAGAGATTTATCCGGTCACTATGGACGGTGTTTGATCGAACGAGAGTATTACAGAGCCGCGAGCAAGATTTCATACAGATACTGGCGCGCCCCGCCAACCCTTGCACGTACTAGCGGCCGCGCTCGGTATGTGGGGTGACACTCGGATCGCCTTCACTGATCCGTTTCTCGATACTGCCTATGTGATCAAAGTCGCAACTGCTTGTTTGAAGGTCTAGCACCCGGTCAGTTGCCCATTCATCATCTGCATCGAGGGCGCCGACGATGAAATAGTGAATCGCCAGTACGACGCCCCACAGAAGCATCGGCCAGAACAGCCACCAGTTGCCCACCGTCAGGAATTCTAAGGTCACCAGAACCAGGGTGCTTAACGCATAGGCCGCAACATGGCGACGAAACCCAAACTGAGCAGGGAAAAAACGGCCGCCGGGGGGCCTCACCATCATCGCTTAAAGAGTCGCCGCTGGGGTGATTTCTCGTCACTGGGCTGCGGAAAATTAGTATAGGAATACGCCAGTGCGACAAGCCGCAACGAGTACCAAAGGACCAGTAAGGCAATGATCGCGACAACAATCGTATCGACGCGCGCCCGATCAGAACCGAACCCGTAGACGAAAAGATAAACGAGTCCGGCCAGTGGTGTTGCACCGAGGTAAAGTGCCGCTGGGTAACTCTTGGTAAATCCCAACACGATACAGGCGCATACTACCGTGAACGCGTAGAGGCCGATGCTGGGAGAACGCCCATGCGGAGTTGCGTCGCTTAATGCAGTGATCGCGATAATGCCAAAAAGAACCCCAACAAAAAGGCAGTAGGCGAGAATCTCGTGATGAGCCTGACGTTGGTTGAGCTTGGAAAGTGGCACCAGGTAAGGGGTGGTTCTGTTATCCCAGACGTAGCGCTTAAATAAACTCTCCCAATCCAGCATTGTGCCGTACGTTCGTAGTGTGACCCCGCGCGGGGTCACCCGCCGGCGTCTCGCTCCGCTTCCTCTCGCTCCCGCCGAATTCTTGCGCGTTCTGCAACCTGATCGACGAGCGTTTCCAGATCCAGTCGCTCTTTGCCTTCAACGCGGCCGCCGATGTCTTCGGGCCACTCAAGAGTCATTAAGTCGTATCGCCAGTGTTTTGGGCCGAACAGCACTACAGCCACTTGTAGCCAAACCGAAATGCCGGCAATAATTGTGACTCCGAGGCCGAACACAAGAACACTCTTGATAATCCAGCGATGGCTCAGTCCAACCAGGGAGGCCGAAATCTCCCCGCACTGGTACCAGGCGCAACCCTCAGGGCGATTAATGGCCCAGGAATCAAATGCGTACACGGCCGCGTAATAGACGACGACGCAGGTATAAGGAATGAGAAATAAAGTCAGGCCGATGAACTCAAGCCAGGCTCGATGTCGAAAGCCGACCCGTTCGCGCACCAGATCCACCCGAACATGTGTGTTCCAGATGTAACCAAATCCCAGTACCAGGGTGACTAACACCGTGTGGGAGTGCCATTCGAGCTCCTGCAACAGCGTCGAGCCAAAAATTGGACTCACGTTCTCCACCAGCCAGATTTGTTGGAGAGAGAAAAATTTGCGCACGATCAGATCGTAGGCCGTGATCAGGATCAGCGGCAGTGCAAACCAGGCGCCGAATCGTCCAACCGCATCAACGAATCGGCGCAGTTTTTCACTGACGCGAAGAACAGTAGGGAGTTCGTCAGGCGAGAAATATTGCGTTTCAGCCGACGCAGCGTCGATGTCGGGCATGGTTTCAGAAGTAGGCGGGTTCACAGTAGTCAAATCTATACTCGGTCGGTGGGGTCAATAATCGTATACCGCTTTCATCAGGGACAGCGCGACATTGGGTTTCCACATCACCAAAATCAACCCGATTAACTGCAGTATGACGAACGGGATGATGCCTTTGTAAATCTCCTGAATTTTGACTTCCTTAGGCGCGATACCCTTGAGATAAAAGAGCGCAAAGCCAAACGGCGGCGTCAGGAAAGATGTTTGCAGGTTGATCGCCATCAGGGTCAAAAACCAGAAGACGATGTCCTTTTGGGCGACATGGTCACCAAAATCCATTCCGGCTACCAGTGGCGCAAATACTGGAAGAACGATAAGGGTAATTTCAATCCAGTCAAGAAAGAAACCAAGCATGAAAGTGATGACCATCAGCAGAATCAGCAATTCCCACGAACTGAGTCCGGCTGAGAGGATCAAGTGCTCGACGATATCGTCACCGCCGAGTGAGCGGTAGACATAAGCAAAGCAGGTGGCGCTGATCACGATGAAGAAGATCATGGCGATAGTACGGGCCGAGGTCATAGACACGGACCGTAGCAGTTTCATGCTGAGACGGCGGTTTCCGATGGCAAGCAGTATGGTACCAAAGGCGCCGACCGCACCAGCCTCGCTCGGAGTGGCAACACCAAACAGGATAGAACCCTTGATCATTGCGATTAGCGACACGGGAGGGAGGAAACTCTTGAAAATCATCCCCGGGTATTCATTCTTTGGCACATGGAGTAATTCCGGTGGCAACGGTGGGGCGACCTCCGGCTTGAGTTTGGCGTAGACCGCCACAAAGACCAGGTAGAAAAAGGCAAGAACCAGTCCGGGGACGATTGCGGCCATGAACATATTGCCGACCGACACAGCCATCAGGTCGGCCATGATAATCAGCATGATGCTGGGCGGAATGAGGATGCCGAGGGTTCCCGAAGCCGCGATACAACCGCAGGAAAGTGAATTTTTATAACCCTGTTTGATCATAGTCGGCAGGGCCAGAGCCGTCATCATGGTGACCGAGGCGCCAATAATACCGGTCATCGCTGCCAGCACCGTGCCCATAATAATGACCGCGAGCGCGAGCGATCCTGCCACTCTTTTTAGCAGCACTTGCACGCAATAAAGGAGGTCGTTGGCAACGCCGCTTCGTTCCATCATGACGCCCATGAAGACAAAGGCGGGAATTGAGACCAGAACCAAGTTCTCCGCAGCCTGAAACCAGATGCGTGGCATGAAATTAAAGAACTCGATCAGGGAAAACATATCGAGGAAGTAGCCGAGGATGCCAAAACAAAATGCGAGCCCCCCGAGGATAAACGCAACTGGAAACCCGGAAAAAAGCAGGATCGCCAGCGTTACAAACATGGTGATCGGCAGATAGTCCTGTACGGCGTAGAGCAGGTCTTCCTGCTGGTCTGGGGACATACCGAGGATCCGGGCGTAGATAACGCCAACTATCACTAGGAGCGCAACCACGATCGTCAAACCTTTGCGTCGGGTTACAGCATTTAAGATCGCTTCCATATTTGCTGTCAAAAAGTTAGGTAATGGGGTGGGGAAAAACAACCGGAGCCCCAAAGGGCTCCGGTGTCTTTAACTTTATGATGTTACAGACGTTAAGAAATTAGCAAATTAATCCAGATAGGTTGCCTTGAGAGACTGCGCGTCTCCCCATTTCTTATAGTCTTTACGAAAGCTGAAATAGCTGTCGGCGACCTTTTTGAACAAAGGATCTTTGGCCGAATCTTCAGCTACGACCTCCGCCCATGCTGCTTCAAACACCGCGATTTGGTCGTCTCTCCAGCGTCGGGTCTGTACACCGTACTTCTCGCCCATTTCGACCATGGCATACGGGTTAACGTACTCGGTCTCCGCGTAGACGTACATGACACTTTCACCGGCACCGATCTCAATTAATGCCTGGTTCTGGTCCGACAAGCCATCCCACTTGTCTTTGTTAATCAGCAGGTGACTAACGGAGACTTGCTGGTGCCAACCGGGGAAGTAGTTGTTTTTGGCGATCTGGTAGAAACCGTACTTGATGTCCATGGCGGGCATCGAGAACTCGGTGGCGTCGATCACACCCTTTTCAAGGGCAGGAAAGATATCACCACCGGCCAACAACTGGGTTGATACACCGATCTTCTGCATGACGCGGGCACCAAGGCCAAAGAAACGCATCTTAAGGCCTCTTAACTGCTCAAGATCCGTGATCTCTTCTTTGAACCAGCCAGATGTTTCCGGACCAATGGCAAGGCTATCGATTTCATGGATGCCATGGGCACCATAGATTTCTGCTTCCAGCTCATTACCGCCACCGAACTTCATCCAGGCCATGTATTCACCGATTGAGGGGCCGAAAGGCACCGCCGTGAAAAAAGCCAATGCGGGGTACTTGCCGGTGTCGTAGCCAGCCGTGGTCCACGCCATTTCGATCGAGCCCTTGGACGTCGCATCAAAGCCTTCATTCGCCGGAATCAAGGCTCCGGGCTCATAGGCTTTTACAGTGAAGTCACCACCCGACATGCGCCCGATGTTTTCAGCAAAACGCCAGGCGCTGGTGCCCAGATGCGGCACGCTGCTGCCCCATGCGCTATGCATTTTCCACTTGACTCGCCCGGCTTGTGCCGTGGCTGACAGCGCTGCTAGCGTTACTGCTATGGCCGTGATGGCCAGTTTTCTACCTACATTCATCGATGTTTCCTCCTTAGTACAGTGGATTTTCTGGTTTGGGTGAATCTGTGGCTAAAAACTGCTAACCGACAGGTTGTGGATCACCAGATTACTGATCTTGTGAGCTGTAATAGTCTCGAATATTCCCGACACCTGATCCAGGCACCTGCAAAATCCCCCCTATGCTACTTAGTCGCAGAGGCAGGAAGCCGCCTCCAACAACCCCACGCTAGCACCAATTACCAAGAGTAGCAAGTAGCACTGGCCCACAGAATCTGATACTCGAGATTGCCAACGGGTTGAGAAATGCACGATTACGGTCTTACCAACTGTCCTCACCGGGTCGTCGTGGTGGCTGCAGCATCAGTCCGTGCATTATTCTTGTTTTAAAACGATGACATCGCGATCGGTCGCTCTGACAAGGCTCGTCGCCAGGTGACTCGGTACTTGAAAATACTCGGGTCGTGTTGATGCCTTAAGAACGTAGTCGTCTTCTCCCTCGATCGCCCCCAATTCGTAGACCACAGTGGCATCATTGATCGTCTTAACGATCAATGTTAATTGTGGTGGTGTCAATTCATAGATGGTTTTCATGTCCTTGCCGAGTACATCTGTGACACGTAAGACAGAAATACTCTTTGCCAGAGTATCGGCACCGTCCTGTTGGATCGATTCTCCCGGACCAAGTTCCACAGAACTCCATAGTTCCGTAGCGGGAGTGGCGTCACTGTTTGTGCTAGTACCAGTATCAGCAGAGCGGCTCCTAACCAGGCTGATCACACCCGGCACATCGATTGCATCAATATCAAAGTAGGGGATTTGTACTACCCGCTCGTCCTGCCACTCCTCTGATTTCACCGGTACCTCGTATGTGGCTAATTTGATCTCGAAAACGGATGTATCCTGGCTACTTCGCGCATTTGCCATGCGCGCCCGTGATGATGTTCCAAGGAAAATTTCTGCGATGAGCTTTTCGTTTGATTGCAGCGCGATGCGGCGCTCAAAATTATTTTCTTCCACCATAAATCGGTGTAGCGCTGCAGGGGTTGTTCCAATGGGTAATCCACGCTGTAGCTCTAGTAGCCTTTGAAGAAAGTTTTCCACTTTTTCGTGGTCAGCTGGAAAATCGCCGTCGATAGGGATGATCCAAGACCCCTCTTTCTTGAGCAGATTAACTTGCTCCCCTTGGGCGTTCGTTATCGTCAGTTGATCAATTTCGATATTTCCGATGCTGATCAGGCGCATCTGCGATGTTGGGGCAGAAAGGCCGGTCTGGGTCAGATTTAGGCCTACTACAAGCCCAAGTTGCAGCACCAATAGAACAGTCAGCCATTGAATCAGTTTGGTCATGCTCTAACGTTGCGCCAAGAGGGTTTGAAACCGAGCCAGACTCGAGCGCTGGGCCCATCGTCGCCACAACCAAATTCCAAGCAGGCCAGCGAACGCGATTCCATAATTGAGGTATTCCCACATGGCCTGCCTATGTGGGACCATTGACACGAGCGTCCGTGAGAATTGGGTTCGACCCCGAATGCTGAGAAGCCCTTGATCTTCGAGCGATAAGTCAATCACATTTTGCATGAATTCAAGCGGTTTCGAGTAGAACGTGCCCATCCCTTCGGAGATTAGCGTCAGGGCGAGATCACTCGCGAATTCGTTGGAACCAACCAAGACAATTCGAGCAGACGGCGGGGACCGTTCGATCACACTGCTGAATACTGGGCTGCTACTTGCCATGTTGTTAGAGCCACTTAGATCGTTCTCTATCGCCTTCGGATCAGGTTTGCTGGAAGTTGCCACGAGTGGGGAAATCTTGTCTTTGAAGTAAGACTCAAAGGGCCCCTCCATGGCGACTGCAAGTGGTTGACTTGCCCTGTCTGCAGCGACGGCGAAACCACCATCGGGGAATTGGTTGTAGTCCGGGATCACAGAATCATCGGGTGAGATCCAGCTGTCGGGTGAACTTTTTAAAAGCACGGTCGACTTACGTGTGCTGCTTAGAACATTGTCAATGGAAACCGGAGAAATCCAGTTGACAGTCAGTTGATCCATACCGGAGGTAATGACGCTGCCCCGGCTCAATTGGTCGCCCCGCAGATCCGGGAAAAGGGGATAAGGTAAACGCTTGATCTCTTGTACGGAGGTTGTTCCGACGTATCGCTCTACCGGGACTGGAAACTCGGTATTCACAGGATCCATGACCAGGCCAGCACCAACCTCCAGGCCGTGATGTGCAAGCCACTGTTGCAGGCCGGACTGATGCGCCCGTACTTCCAAATTGGCTTCGACGTGGATATTACGTGTGGAGGTGGATAAGAAAACCGTGCCTCCTTGCATCAAGAACTGGTCTATAGCGAAAACCTGTCTTTCGTTAAGTTGATACGGAGCGACGACTATCAAGAGATCTACGTCTTCTGGTACCCGCCCGCCCCTCAGGTCCGTATTGGTCACTCGGTTGTTTTCCATCAAAGCATTGCCGAGGTATTGGTATCCGACCGGAGTTGGGCCGGTGGGCGGCTCAAATAACGCGACGGTCTTGAGAAAACCAGGCGCCAAACGTTTTAGACTGGCAACCAGCGTACGTCGAATGGCTTCTTGGCCTAAGTTTTCTGGCATCGGTACCTGAATGGCTTCCCCCCCTCGCTCCATCAACATCGAAAACCAAAATGGCGATTGATCGAAGAGATCAGCGCGCTGGGGGCGAAAGCCATAACGCTCACTGATTTGCCGGGCTAGGGCTCCTCCCTGTGCATCCGGGTCGGAGATGGATATGTTGAATTTGCCATCTGATTCGTTCTGTAGCTCGGTCAGTACCGCCTCCAGGTCGTGGCGCAGCGTGGATAGTGAATCGGGAAGTTGATTCGCTGGTGAAATATACCCACGAAAGGTCACTTTTCCAGTGAGTGAATCAAACGGATTTCCGCCTGTGCGATAACTGGTCAATGCTTTTTTGATGCTGCTGGTAATGGAGTACTCTGGGTTTTTCAGTGCCACCTCCAAGCCTTCACCACTGCCCGCCTTGAACTCAGTGAGTTCTTCGAAATCCAGCGTTTCAGTCTGATCCGCATACGAGACGACGATGTGAAAGTAGGAATTGACGACTCCGGATTGGTGCCGGTTCGCTATCTGGAACGGTATCGGCCTAATGCCGTACTTGCTTGCGGCCTCTTCTTCCAACGCTTGATTGGTGTGTGGATCAACAAATTCGACTCGCACCTTACCCCGGCCCAGCTCGGCATATTCCTCCAATAGATCGTGAATTCTAGGAACCAGTGGGGCCAGTAACGGATGAGTCTTGGCTGAGAAATATCCACGGATCAGTAGCGGCTCTTGTAGCTGACTTAAGTACCGTTCCGTGGCTTCCGAGAGTGAATACATTTGGTCCCGGGTGATGTCCACGCGGGCCGAACTAATTGGCTGAAGCCAGAAGTTGGCAGCAACCAGATTGGCGAGAGTGAGCACGATCGCGCACCACCAGCGGATATGATGACGACGCCTGGGGTTTCCCGCCCAACAGATCCTCTCCAGTGAAAACAGGTTGAGTGTCAGGAAAACGCCGATAATAGAGGCATAAAAATACAGATCGCGTAAGTCGAGAACGCCGCGGGTCACCGAATCAAATCGAGAGCCCGTGCCAAGCAGCATTAGGAACCCACCAATGTGATATCCGAATAAACCGGTAATCATGGGTGATCCGATCAAGTAAAAAGCAGCGCAGACTACTGTCGTCAAGATCCAGGCGACGATCGGATTATCGGTTTGGACGCTCATGTAAACGCCAATCGACAGGTAGGCGCCAGCCAAAAATAGTGCGGCCAGATAGCCGCCAATGACCGGGCCCCAATCCATAGGCCCTAACAGCGAAACCGTGACCGGTAATGGAATCGTAAGAGCCAGCGCCACCGCCACAAGCATTAGACCGGAGAGAAACTTACCGAGTACCAGATGCAGTCGGTTGACTGGACTGGTTAACAGATTCTCGATCGTGCCTGAGCGCCGTTCTTCAGACCAGGTTCGCATGGTCAGGGTTGCTGCCAGAAAAATCAGTAGCACCGGCAACCACTTGAACAACGGCCGCGCATCGGCGATGTTTCTGGCGAAGAAAGTTTCGATCCAGAAAAACAGGAACAGCATTGCCGCGAGGAAAGCGCCAAGGAATAGCACCGCCGCCGGCGAGGCGAAAAACTCGGTAAATTCCTTTCGTATGATTCTGGCAGTTTCTGACATCTTAGGACTTCGGTTCAGGCTGGGGTTCATTGGCAGCCGCAAAAACACTCTCCAGGGTTTGTCGTTCGGGCTGCAGAAGATGCAGTTTTAAGCCCGCTGAATGAATTGCCTGGGCAATATCCGATGCGCAATCGCGCGACACGTCCACCACGTAGTGGACGAGAGCATCGTTTGTGGCCCGCTGGGTTATTCTTTCGACCCCCGGGATACCGCCCAACACACTTTTCCCGTCGGCACCGACAACGATGAGCAAGCGCTGATTTTGCCCTAGATCTTCGATCCTTGAATCGAGCACAAGTCGTCCCGCACGCAGGATCAAGACCCGCTCGCAGACCGCTTGCACTTCCTGCAGGATGTGAGTCGAAATGAGAATGGTTGAGTGTTTGGCCAGATCTTTGATGAGTGAGCGCATCTCGAGAATCTGGGTGGGGTCCAGCCCATTGGTTGGTTCATCCAGGATCACGATTTGCCGCTCGTGAAGAATTGCCTGGGCAACGCCCAGTCGCTGACGGTACCCCCGGGACAATGTTCGGATCATTTGGGTTGCTCGATCTTTTAGGCCCGTACGCTGTATTGCGCGAATGACCGCACTGTCGCGTTCCGAAGGGCCAAGACCGTGCAGGCAGGCCTGATAATCTAGGTAATCCGCCACGTGCATATCGGGCCAGATTGGACAATTCTCAGGTAGGTATCCAATGCATGCCTGGGCTAAACGAGTTTGCTCACCAATGTCCAAGCCGTTTAGTGTGATCTGCCCAGCCGTCGGCTCAAGAAAGCCGGTTAACATCTTCATGATTGTGGTTTTGCCCGACCCATTGTGACCGAGCAAGCCGACCACCTCACCTTGAGCAATCTCGAAACTAACGTCATCTACGGCGATCGTACTGCCGTAACGTCGGACAAGGTTCTGGGCAACGATCATCATGCGCTGGGCTCGGTAGAGTCTTGATGAGAGAGATCGAAGTGATTCATCAGCTTGATCATTTCCGACTTGTTACCGAAGTACTGCACGGTTGACGACCATTTCCGCGGCCAGTGTCCCGTCAAATGCGGCCAGCACATTCTGGGCTGCGATCTGCGCCACGCGAACGCGCGACTCGCGTGTTACCCCGGCGCAATGGGGGCTCAGTACGATGTTATCCAGCCCGAGCAATGGATGATCCAGTTTGGGAGGTTCTTGCTCGAACACATCAATGCCGGCTCCTGCAATGTTGCCCGAAGAAAGTGCTTGGTAGAGATCGGCCTCGTTGATGATGCCGCCCCTCGCTGTGTTGATGAGTATGGCTGATGGCTTCATGGCGTCGAGTTCTTCTCGTCCAATCAGGTCTAGCGTTTCGGTGGTTTTGGGACAATGAATGGTAACAACGTCCATTTGCGGCAAAATCGCTCGAAGATTGGTGACGACCGTGCCACCCGCTCGGCGGATAATGTCCGGGTCAATGTACGGATCAATAGCATAAAGATCCATATCGAACGCCCCCGCCCTCGCAGCAACCCGACTGCCGGTTCGGCCAAAGCCGATGATCAGAAGAGACTTTCCTTCAAGGCAGGAGGCCGTCGGTTGCTCCCGAAAGTCGAATCGACCTTCCCGCGTGGCCCGGTCGTAGCGAAACCCCTGCTTGGTGAGCGCTAGAATGAGATGCATTGTCTGCTCGGCGACCGATACGGCATTGCCGCCTACGGCCAGTGCCAGCGGAATTCCTCTGGCGGTGAGCGATTTAACATCGACATTGTCGTAGCCCACGCCGTGGCGGGAGACCACTTCAAGCTCTTGGGCCGCAGCAATGACCCGTGGTGTGATAGCAGCAGTGCGCACCAGCAAGCCATGGGCTTTTTGCACTGCTTGGCACAGATTTTCTTCTGAGACATCGCTGATAATCTCGCATTCAACGTCTGAGCGAGCTTCGAGGATCGAAATGCCTGCAGAATGAACAGCGCCGATGACAACGACCTTACGAGGGTTCACGTTCTTTCCTGTCGGAGACTTCCAATTTGCACTCGCCCCAACTTACCCTAGTATCGCTTCGGCTTCAATTTCTACCTTGAGTTGCGGCGTGATGAGCGCGGACACTTCAACCAGCGTCGATGCAGGGCGGTGCTTTCCAAAGTAATCCTGGCGCAGCGGGTTAATTTTGGCCCGGTCGTTGATGTCGGTCAGAAAGACCTGTACCTTGACGATATGTTCGGGACGCCCGCCCGCTGCCCGCAGGGCGCGATCTAGCCAATCCATGGCAACCTCAAACTGGTCCACGACATCCTCGGGGATCGACCCGTCTTTGCGGATCCCCACCATGCCGGACACCCAGACTCGATCACCAGCACGAACCACATGACAGTAATGGCTGACGGGCGCTGGCAGGTTATCCAGCAGCAGTCTTTCAATTTGGGGCATATTCAATCTTTAACATGGTGGGTCAGAATTATGGGCGACGCTAAGACGGTAGCATGATCATGGCGTGCACACCAGATGGCGAGGGACGATATGAAACTCTCACAGAAGCGCCGTACCCAAGATAGCCTCATTGTACTAGCATGATCTTATGAGAGCCCGCCCGGTACAAGAAAAACTCCTCCCTGGCCGGTGGGCGTTGTTTCGAAATCCAGAGTTCTTGCGCCTGTGGGGCATCGGTGCGGTATCCAGCACTGTTAGGTGGCTCGAGATGCTGGCGGTCGGCGTGTTTGTCTTTGACTTGACGGGCTCGCCTTCTCAGGTGGCATTGATGTTGATTTTGCGCATGGTCCCGCTGGCCTGTTTCGGCATTCTGGCGGCGGCTATCGTAGAACGGGTCGGTCATCGGCGTATGCTGATGTTTGGGGTCATCGTAATGATCGGCGTGTCGGCATTACTCGCATTTCTCAGCACAACGGAACAGATTCAGCTTTGGCACATTGGTATTGGCGCGTTTGTGAGCGGAATGTTCTGGGTGCTGGACTTTCCGGTTCGAAAAACATTGCTGGGCGGGGCAGTGGATGCGGGCTCGATAGGGCATGCTATGAGCCTGGACACCGTGACCAACAACGGAACCCGGATGCTGGGCCCCATTCTTGGGGGAGTGTTCCTGCAATGGGTGGGGTTAACCGGCGTGTATGGGTTTGCTGCGATGGCCTATGTGTTGGCGCTGCTTTGGACCATATCGCTTCGCCCGAAAACCCGTTCGCCTCGGCACAGTGACTATGGAGTGTTTTCCGCCATTACACGAAGCCTGTCGCTGCTGAAAAGCCGTCCGCTACTGGCGGGGGTCTTGATGGTCACCGCGGTGTTCAACTTATGGGGTTTCCCATTTGTTTCCATGATTCCGGTGATCGGCAAGGAAACTCTCGGGTTGAACTCGTTTCATGTGGGTTTGCTGATGAGCGCCGAGGGCTGTGGCGCCCTGGTGGGGGCGTTGCTGATTGTAGGCGTGGGCCAAGTGCGTTACTACCGCAGGCTGTACATATGTGGAATCAGCTTGTATCTCGTGGTTGCAGTGATTTTCTCGCAAGTGACCTTTTCCGCGGGTGCTGCAGTATGTCTGTTGCTGGTTGGCTTGGGTGTTGCGGCCTTTGCGGCAATGCAGAGCACGCTCATTTTGTTGAAAACGCCGGAGGAGGCTCGCAGTCTGATGATGGGCCTTCTGTCTGTCTGCGTTGGCATGGCGCCCATTGGATTTCTTCACATCGGTTTGTTGGCGGATTGGCTCGGAGCCCGCGCTGCCATCGCCATTTTGGCCAGTGAAGGTATCGTGGCACTTTACTGGGTGCTACACAAATGGCCTTCGCTCTTGGATTTGGAGTATCTTTCGAACAAGCAGGAATGAATTCGACACCCAAGGAAGCCTTAATGCCCATAGTAGAAATTCATACAGATCAGTATCGCGTGCCGCTGGAGACGCCACTGTCCGATTCGACCCACGGAGAGATGTCTGACTTTGGGCTGGTTGTGGTCCGACTGGTAGACGAACGTGGGCAGATTGGCCTGGGCTACACCTATACCGTGAACAACATCGGAACTGGTGCGATCTGGAAAATCATCGACTCGGATCTAGTGCCTCTTTTGCAGGGGGCAGACCCGGGTGCTATCGATACACTCTGGAAAAAGATGTGGTGGCGACTGCATTTTGTGGGCCGCGGCGGTATGGCCTCATTTGCCATGGCTGCAGTCGATATTGCACTGTGGGACTTGCGCGGTCAGCGCGAGTCACTGCCACTGTGGCGATTGTTGGGAGGGGATTGTGCAGAAGTACCCGCCTATGCCGGTGGCATTGATCTTGATCTTTCTGTGCAAGGCCTCTGCGCCCAGGCGGAGGGTTTTTTGGACCAGGGGTTTCATGCCATCAAGATGAAGGTTGGCAGGGCTCGACTATCGGAGGATGTCGAGCGGGTGAGCGCCATGCGAGAACTTCTTGGCCCCAACTTTCCACTGATGGCAGACGCGAACATGCGATGGAGCACTGATCAGGCGATTGCTGCAGCAGATGCGCTGGAGAAATTTGGCCTCTTTTGGCTGGAAGAGCCCATTGTCCCTGAGGACCTCGCGGGGCACGCGAGGCTCGGACAGGAAACCAGGGTTCCCATTGCCACCGGCGAGAACCTGCACAGCGTTCACGAATTTGAGCACCTCATGACTTACGGGCATGTCGATTTTCCGGAACCGGACGCGGCAACGCTCGGTGGCATTACGCCGTGGATAGAGGTGGCCAAAATCGCGCAAGATAGAGGCCTGCCGGTGACATCCCACGGGATTCACGATATACACGTTCATCTACTCGCCGGAGTCCCCAATGCATCCTATCTCGAGGTGCATGGATTCGGCCTGGAACGATTTCTCGAGCAGCGATTACAATTCAAAGAGGGCAAAGCAATTGCACCCGACAGCCCGGGCCACGGTGTGGCTTTGGATCTCGACGGGTTGCGGCCGTTTCGACAGGCTACCGGCTCGAGCCATGATTGATCGAAGCGGGTGATGATTTGCTTGCGTAGGCGGACATGCATCGAAGGGTGCCAGGCGACATAATAAAGAGGAATTGACCGACATGAATCAAATTGATCTTTCCGGGCGTACTGCGGTGGTAACCGGTGGCGCGCAAGGGATTGGGCTAAGCATCATTACCCGATTTTTGGCGTCTGGAGCAAAGGTGAGCTTGTGGGATCAGGACGCCTCTTTGCTGCAAGAGACCTGCGCGCAACTGGAGTCACAAGGGGCCGTACACTCGGTTGCGGTCGAACTTACTGATTCTCAAGCGGTCGCCCAAGCGACTTCTGAGACAGCCAGCGCACTGGGCGGAATCGATATTTTTGTTAATAACGCCGGGATTGCTGGCCCCACCGGGCCTTCCTGGGAATATCCACTGGAAGATTGGCAACGTGTGATCGACGTCGATCTTAACGCCGTGTATTACTGCTGCAGGGCTGTTGTTCCTATTATGCGAGAGCAGGATTACGGCCGTATCGTCAACGTGGCATCGATAGCGGGCAAAGAAGGTAACCCCAATGCGGCGGCATACAGCGCCGCAAAGGCCGGCGTGATTGCATTAACCAAATCGATAGCCAAAGAAACGGCGGACAAAAACCTTTCTATAAATTGCATTACGCCCGCCGCTGCCCGAACCCGCATCTTTGATCAGATCAGCCAGCAACATATCGACTACATGCTGTCCAAGATTCCGCGCGGGCGGTTTGTACAAGTTGAAGAGATTGCAGCGATGGTCGCCTGGCTTGTATCCGAGGAGAATTCCTTCACAACCGGTGGTGTGTTTGATCTAAGTGGCGGACGGGCGACCTATTAGGTTGCGCTCAATATTACCCCTGCAACCCCGAGCACGGCTTGCAGAGTGGCTTCAGCTTCAGTGGCCGATTGGCCGGAGATAATTAACGAACATGCGAATTGCAATCATGGGTGCCGGTGGCGTGGGTGGTTTTTTGGGAGGAAAGCTGGCGCTTGCAGGAGGAGACGTGGTGTTCGTCGCCCGGGGCAAGCATTTAGAAGCGATGCGTACACACGGGCTGCGCATTGTTGGTGCAGAGGAATTCACCGTCTTACCCGTTACGGTATCGGATCAACCCCAGGTGCTGGGTGAGGTGGATGTCGTTCTTTTTTGCGTCAAGCTCTATGACACCGAGAGCGCAGCAGCCCAACTGCAGCCGCTACTTGCAGATCATACGGTGGTGGTTACGCTCCAAAACGGGGTCGAGAGCCTACAGCGAATCGGCAGCGTGATCGGCAAAGAGCGGGTACTGGCTGGAGCTGCCTATTTTCCGGCCAGCATCAATTCACCGGGCGAGATCATCTTTAAGGGCTCAATTCCGGGCAAGCCGCTGGTCGAGGTGGCAGAGCCACAGGACGGTTCGAGTGACCGTGCAGAACAATTGATTCAAGAGATGCAAAACGCCGGGATTGCGGCTGCCCTCAACACAAATGCAAACCTGATGCTGTGGGAAAAATTTTGTTGGATTGCAGGTGTGAGCGGTGTAACGGCTGTAACTAGACAGCCGATTGGCATCATACGGGCTGACCCCGACATGCGCTCTTTGTTTGCTGGCTGTATCCGCGAGTGCGTGGCGGTGGGGCGGGCTGCCGGGGTGCCGCTCGATGCAGCCCTGGAGGAGCGGTTGATGGGCCTGCTCGAAACCAATCCGGCGCAGGGTACGAGCTCTTTATTTGTTGATCTGGAACGGGGCCGGGCGCTCGAGTTGGATGGATTGTCGGGCGCCGTTCAGCGGCTAGGGCAGGAGTACGATGTGCCTACGCCGGTGACCTCAGCCGTCTACGCTGCGCTGAAGCCGTTTCGCACCGGGGATGCAGCACGCTCATCTGCCAGGCGCCCTTGATCGGAGTCGATATTCGTTAGACGCAGCGGCCGCCATCCACCTCCATGGTTATGCCGGTAATGAAGGCGGCGTCGTCGCTGGCCAGAAACAGCGCTGCTGCGGCCACATCGGAAGGGGTTGAAAAACGCCCTATGGGAATCGTGGCTTCGAACTTTTTCCGGTTCTCGGGGGAATCGGGAACACCCATAAAGGTCTCGAGCATTCCGGTCTCTCCTATCACCGGGCACAATGCATTGATGCGGATCTGATCGCTCGCGTACTCGACCGCCAATGCTTTGGTAAGGTTGCTTACCGCCCCCTTGGAACTGCAATACACAGCAAGGCCGGGTCGTGGCCGAAGTGCCGCTGTGGAAGAGGTATTAATAATACAGCCGTGACCTTGCTTCTGGAAAGTGGGGATAACTTCCTGGATAGCGATGTAAACGGCCTTAACATTAACGTTATACACCTGATCGAATTCTTCCTCAGTGACTTGCGTAAAATTCTTATTCGGATGCGAAAAGCCGGCATTGTTGATCAAGATGTCGAGTTGTCCAGAATGTGCCACGGCCTTTGCAATCATCTGTTGGGTATCAGAACGCGATGTGACATCTGCATGAACGTATATCGCATCCCCGCCAGAATCTCTAATCTCGCTGGCCGTTGACTCTCCGGCTTGGTCGTTGACATCAGCGACTACCACTGAAGCGCCCTCGCGCGCGAAGCGTTGGGCAATGCCGGCGCCGAATCCGGAGGCCCCTCCGGTCACGATAGCCGTCTTATTTTCTAATCGCATGAGTACTTTCCTTTAGTGAACAATGGTTATCGAGTCATGGCCGAATCCGGTCAATCAGGAAATAATTGTTGGCAACATGTTGATTAATGGTTACCCTGCTTAGGGCTGACCGAGATCATACATTACCCATTAAGTTAGCGAAATAGGGCCTGTGCCAGGCCGTACAATAGTATTGTCTGTGGGTGAAGCGGATCACTAAGGTTTGTGATGAGTAATCCCTCAACATCAACAAATGCACTGATTTAATGGCAATGAAAGCACAACAAAGAACTCCACAGCACGACACGCTCCCTGCCTGCTTTTTCCTGACAGGATTAAGGTAGCGGTATGAAGCGGCTTTACACATTTGTTTGTCTGCTTCTGGTCAGTCATTTCGCACAAGGTGGAACAACGCTATCGCCGGAACAAGAAGCGGCCTATAAGCAGGGTTTGGAGCGGCCAGCCGTTAGCGCCATTCGCCAATATATTGACGACTGTCTGGCTGAAAAGGCGAAAATTGGTTACCCCTGTGAATTTACATGGGATACCGTAAAAGGGAAGTCGATAGAAGAGTTAGGAGTCGACAAAATACGGGGTCGTTTTATGGTTTTGAGGTTTGCACCATTTGACTCCAAAGGAGAGGTGTCTGCCCGTGGCGATCTGGTTACGGTGCTATTTGATGCTCCACCACATTGGATGTTTACGGTATCCGTGGTTTATCAAGGCGAAGAAAAATATCCGGTCATTCTAGGATTTTATCCGGTTGAAATGACACCGGAAAAACGGCAAAAGTTAGCAGACGATCTAAGCGTCTATCTCAACGATAATTCGTTTACCCGATAGTTATTTCGAGCCCCGCTGCCTTGGTTTCTTTGGTGGGGCAAGAATAGGGAGCCACCATAAGCCATAATTATTCTTTCTGCGTTATCTTAACCATACTTAAGAAGGAAAATTATTCTTGATATCTTGCTTGTGCTAACGCTAACGCCAATGCACTCGCTGATCTTGCTGTCATACATACCCTCTTGCCGAGATTCCAGTATCTTCCCTGGCTATCAAAAGTGAGGTAGTCGGTCTAACAGGCTTTGTGTCAATAGACCGAGCGGCGGTTCAGCCCGTTAGCTAGATTCTGGCGAAAATTGGCGATGTCGATTAATCTAGGAGAAGATGAATCAGGCTGTATTGAACCAAATGAGGGCAACCTTTAAATGAATTTTCTGCCGTCGCGAGAGGAATTGACCATTCACTTTGCGCATCCGGCCTATCGAATGGCAGAGCGGTTTTTGTCACGAGGCACCGGCATAGGGCATTTTCAGACCTGGACCGATGAAGAAACCTGCTCCCGGGCGAGCGAGGCTGACGTTCTCGTGATCTCTGGGCTCTGGACAGATAATTTCCTCAAGATCGCTCCTGGCCTACGTTATATCCAGACCATCAGCGCGGGCTATGAACAGTTTCCGCTGGATGAACTACGCACAAGAGCCATTCGGATGGCAAACGCCAGCGGCGTAAATGCCGATGCAGTCAGTCATCATGCGATGGGACTTGTTCTGGCTCTGGCTCGCCAACTGCATCAGGCAAGAGACCAGCAGCATAATCGGCATTGGCGACCGATGATCTCTGATCTGTCACAAAGAGAAGACGATCTGTGTGGGCAAACAATGTTGATCATTGGGCTTGGCGAGATCGGCTCCCGGCTGGCCAGGCTGGCAAAAGCGTTCGAGATGAAAGTTCTGGGTGTAAAACAGGATGTCGCTTCACACGATGGCACTGCAGATGAAGTGTATGCGCCGGACCAATTGCAATCTGTCCTGAGTCGCGCGGATTTTGTCGTATTGTGTTGCCCGCTGAATCGCTCGACCCGCGAGATGATTGATGCGAATGCTTTTTCGGCAATGAAGGCTTCCGCACAACTGGTTAACGTGGCGCGCGGCGGTTGTGTGCAAGAGAAGGCCCTTGCGGCCGCTTTAACAAAGGGACAGATCGCCGGTGCCGCGATCGATCACTTTCAGGATGAACCCCTTGGGCCCCAGTCACCTTTTTGGGCAATGGAGAATCTCATTATCACGCCGCACTCAGCGGGCGAGACCCGTAAATACGAAGATAACGTGATCGATATCTTAATTGAAAATATAGACCGGTTATGGGCTGGCAACAAAGAACTCGTCAATCAGATCCTCTAGTACGGGCTTCGCAGAGATTTAGGCGCTTGCCTGTAAACATTTTGGAGTTTTAAGTCGAAATGAGTGAGCGGGAAATGAATCTGGGCCTTTTTCTCCAGCCTGTACACCGCAGCGAGAAGCCTTGGGCAATCGCGCTTCGCGAAGACCGCGAGACAGTACTTCTTGCGGACCGACTGGGGCTTTGTGAGGTCTGGATCGGGGAGCATTTTTCAACCAGGGCCGAACAGATTCCTTCGCCGCTGATGTTCCTGGCGACGCTGATCCAGGAAACCTCTTCAATCCGATTTGGTACGGGCGTGATCAATTTGCCTTTTCATGACCCCGTGATCGTCGCTGCAGAGGTGGCTCAGTTCGACCAGTTAAGTGGCGGCCGGGTGATGTTCGGCATTGGCCCTGGCGGCCTGATGAGCGATGTGGAACTTTTCGGTAATAAAGAAATGCCCGAGCGTTATCGAATTGCCCTGGAATCGCTCGATCTGATCCTGAAATTATGGCAAGAGGATGCGCCGCTGCATTGGGATGGCGAGTACTTCGGGCGCGCTCTGGAGCGTCGAGTGTGGTTGAACCACGGTGTCGGCCAGTTCGCACGCCCACTGCAGCAGCCACATCCACCGATAGCCATGGCCATGGTTGGGCCGGGAGGGCGTACCGCCGAGACGATCGCAGAGCGGGATATGATTCCTATCTCGGCCAACTTTGTACCGATCGAAAACGTTGTAGCCCAATGGCGGGATTACGCTCTGGCAAAAGAGCACTCGGGAAAGGTAGCAGACCGACATGTTTGGCGGGTTTGCCGCAATATCTTGATAACACAAACGGATGAAGAGGCGGCGGAGCTTTTATCGGACCCCGACGGCGTTATTGCCCATTATTTTCGCTACATTCGCGGCGTCCGGCGAATCGAGGAATTTCAATCATTGCAACACGAAGCATTGCCCGTGATCAATGAGTTTCTGGAAGTGCCCGACGCACTTCGGGATTGCGCTATTGTGGGCTCTGCTGACACTGTGCTGGCCCGATTGGTCGACTTGGTCGATCAGTTGGGTCCGTTTGGAACGTTAGTGATGGTCGGACACGATTGGGACGACAGCGGTTTATCCCAAAGTTCGATGCAATGTCTGGCCGAAAATATCATGCCGCAACTCAAAAAATATGTAGACTCGCTCGGCCCTGCCAGGTGGTTCGGATTGTGATTACATATTCCAGTGGATGCAGCAACAGGCGCCGGTCATCGTAACTGACTCTAATTTCAGCACACAAAAAAGGCGTAGCCGGCTTTGCCTTTTTCAGTGTCGCAGACCCCCCAGCGCTCTTGAGCAAATAATGACTGGTTGGGAGTAGCGCTGCAGTGAAGATCAAGTCATCCTTTTAAGAAAACGAGAGATTGACGTCGGTGATACCAAAGGGTACGCGGGTGGCGATCAAGCCTGAGGGGAGTTTGCAATGGCCGATGAGGAACTGCTTTACGACGACAGGCACATTGCCTTTTTCAAAGATATCTGGGGCGAGGGTTTTCTATCTCCTGGCGGCGCAGAGGAAGCGTCGCGGGTGGTCGAAGGGCTCGATCTGGCGGGCAAGAGGGTTCTGGATATCGGTTGTGGGTCAGGCGCCGTCTCGGTTTTGCTGGTCAGTGAGTTTGGTGCCGCGCAGGTCGTTGGAATTGATGTTGAGGATGATGTCTGCAATGCCGCCCGGCGCCTGGTCGCCCAAGAAGGAGTAGAAGATCGTGTGATCATCGATAAGGTTGTACCCGGTCCGCTGGGTTTTTCGGATCAGAGTTTTGACGTTGTCTATTCCAAGGATTCCATTATTCATATTCCGGACAAAGAAGCCCTTTGCAGTGACGTGTTCCGCGTCTTGAAGCCCGGCGGCTGGTTTGCCGTATCAGACTGGCTGATTTCCCACGACGGCGAGCCTTCGGATGAAATGAAGGCTTATATCGTGGCCGAAGATCTCGAATTCGCCATGGCGTCGCCGGAGCGCTACAAAAACGCGTTTAACCAAACAGGCTTCATCAATGTGAAACTGACCAACCGAAATTCCTGGTATCGCGAAGTGGCGCAACACGAACTCGACTTTCTTACCGGGCCGAAGCGTCCGAGACTTGATCGCCAACATGGGTCGGATCTGATAGCGACGATGGCAGACACCTGGCAGAAAATGACGGTCGTCCTGAACAGTGGCGAGCACTGCCCTCATCACCTGCGCGGACAGCGTCCGGCCTGGGGGAAAAGATGATTGGGACCGGTTTGATCAGTTCGAATTCCGCGATCATTTCTTGGCTGAAACTCAGCCGGCAAACACTCCTCAGCAAGTTTGATGAACCGGCTGTAACCGACATAAAGGGCAGTGACTGCATCGAGCAGGATCAAATCAGTTAGCGTCTTCTATTCTCTGGAGAGAGATCTTCGTGCTTTTCCATCGCATCTAGGGTTTCCATCAAAGAGCGACAGGCGCCGGCTTGCAAGTACTCCATGGCCCGAAGTGCGGATTCATGCGCAGTCTCGCTGGAGCCGGCAACGCAGTCTTCAATTACCCGGCAGAAATAATCCGACTGGTGGCCGTCGACAAAGGTGTAGTGAACACAAACATCTGTCAGGCCTCCGCACAGCAACAGGGTATCCACCTTCAATCCACGCAGTAGGATTTCAAAGTCGGTGCCAAAGAAAGCAGAGTAGCGCCGTTTTCTGATTAAATAGTCCGTTGATCTGAAGTCGAGTTCCCTGGCCGCAATCGCTGTGTTCGGATCGTCTTCGAGACAGTGTACGTCCTCACTACCATCAAGTTCACGGCCGAAATCCACAAGATCGATTCGGTGCACTTCCTGTATGAAGATTACTGGTATGCCACACTCACGCGCCTTGTCGATAGCGATCCGGGCCTTGGCCATTCGTTTATCGAAGTTTGGCATACAAGGAATCGCCTGAACATCCCTTTCAACAAATAGTTCGCCCTGGATATCGACAACGATCAGTGCTGCACGTCCCTCAATCAATTTGCGCCTGGAATTCTTTACTTGTGACATAAGATTCTCTTTTTCAGGAAGACTCAAATTCTGGGAAATTCCCCAGGCAAGATTACGGGCCTCTTAATTTGGCAAGTACACCTATCAAGAAAGCCGATAACACATTTGAAGCATTGCCTTGGTCGAATAAAGGAGATACCCCCTTGGGTGATCATTGTAGTGGACTGTTCACGCACGAAAAGCATTCACCGGTTGTGGCAAGGTATTCGAAATATCGATTAACGCCAAAGTCGAGCATGGCTCCAAAGATAATAGCCCGTTCACTATCGACCAGCATAGAGATGACAAGTTGATCAAACGCTTTCGAAGACCGTTGGCAGGGCCCTAGGGTTCTGGCAGGCAAACCATGCCTAGCAATCCTTGTTGCCGGAAAAACCCAGGCCTCAAAAGCAACGGCGTCAAGTTTTCCAATGGCAATCATCAAATGATTGAATTGTGGGATTTTCATAATATTTTTATATTAGGAGTCTCCCCCTTATTAATCCAGGAGTTCATCCAGTGAGAAAATTCCTTATAGTTCTAGCGCTGCCTTTGGCCGGCTGTGTGATGCCGCCCACTGCACCCAGCAAATCTGTCTCCGGCTGTTTCGAAATCTCTGGCAGCCAGTACTGTGGCAAGCCGGACCCCTCGATTGTGGGTTGTGAAAGAGTTGGCAAAAGCACCTATTGCAAGACTGTCAGCGGTACCAGCAAATCCTGCTTTACCGTAGGCGGCAGTTTGTACTGTTCATAGCAGTTGTTTCCGATTCGGTTTTTGGGGTCGGGCGCCTGATGGTTCCTGGCCCCAAGCCCGCCTGATAGAGACAAATCCGCAGCTTAAGCCTAGACTGCCTGCAATCACGATCGGCTTACCTGATCCGGGGTGTGGCCAGTCTCAATAAAAAAAGGGGGGGTTATGGTTGACCAGTTTTCCGGGCACTGTTTATGCGGTGCAGTACAGTTTCAATGTAGTACCGAACCGATGTTTCAGGCGAATTGCCACTGTGACGATTGTCGGCGCTCTGGCGGCGGCGTTTATGCTTCGTTCGCTTTTGTTGATGCCAGCGTACTCGAGGTATCGGGTGAAACCCATGCCCACCAGCATCTAAGTGACGCCGGCAATACGATTACCAAGCACTTTTGCCCATCGTGTGGATCACAGGTCTACACCGAAAACACCAAAGCACCCAGTCGGCGGGGTGTGCGGGTGGGCCTTATCGAAGATGCGAGCTGGTTTGAGCCCAAGGCCAATGTCTACGCAAGCCACCGCCTGCCATCGACTCCGATTGATCCAAAGATCAAGGCGTTCGATAAGATGCCTGGGTGAGTAGCTTCCCTTCTCACTAAGTTTTTACAATACGCGGTATTCAGGATACCGGTGGTTCAAATGGCGGTGTTTGGCTTTTTGCCCGTGCACCACACAGCGCCATCAGCGTGATTCCAGCCAGTATCAAGACGCCGCCCGTCAGTGATTGCTGGGAGGGGATCTCACCAATACCTATCCAAACGATGATGGGCCCAGCGATAACTTCGGTCATCGATAGCAGAGTCAGTTCTACCGCTTGCAGGTGACGGGCTCCGGCTGTGAACAGGGCGAATCCCAGTCCGATCTGAAACCAGCCCATGCCGATGCAATTAATCAGATCGACCCAGGGGATCGCAAAGCCAGACCCGGATAGGCCTATGCCGGTTAGTGCGTAAAGTGTGGCGACAGCAGTCGCGACAAAAATGGTAATGAGTTTGTCTGTGCCGGCTCGGGTGCGTAGTGAGATTGTCAGCCCAGCAAAGCCCAGCGCGGCCATCAGGGCAAAGCCTTCACCGCGGCCTTTACCCAGCGAGAGTTCTTCGCCGGCCATGATACCGATGCCCACGGCAGCAACGATCATCGCGGCCCACATGTAAATGGCGATGCGTTCACCCAGCAGAATGCGTCCAGCCAGGGCGGCAAAAAACGGGGCACTCGCCAGTAGAAACATGGCGTTCGCCACGGTGGTGTGTTCGAGTGCAAGGATATAGCCGGTAAAGGCTGTGCCCAGACAAAGCCCGCCCAGCAAGGCAGGCCAGCCGGTTTCGATCAGTGTTTGCCTCAGGGCGTCACGGTAGCGAAAGCCCAGCCACAAGCCAAGCGCCAGCATCAGTGCCAGCGAGCGGTACAGCAGCACATGCCAGGGCGTGGCCTCCTGGATCAGTCGATAGAGGATGCCCGAGGTGCTCCAGAAAATACCGGCAGCCAGTACCAAAGGTACGCCGATGCGCCGGTTGGAAACAAGTGTCACGGGAAGGGGGTTATTGGTTGTTGTTTGAAGGCGGCCCGATCATACGGGAACACGAACGCTTTGCGGTAGCGCAAAACCGCCGGCCACACGCGGACGATGTCAGATGACCCGGGGTTTACCGGTCCGCTGAGAATTTAAGTGGACTGGGTTCAGGGGCGAAGGGTCAGCAGCTTTCCCGGAATATTCTGTCGGGTCAGGTAGGGAATGTCGGATACAGACTCGATACGAAAGCCATTTTTCTCAGCGCTTTGTATCAGTAAAGCCTCCCAACCGATTTCTTTCCAGCCTTTGCCGTTGACGGTAGCTACCAGTACTCCATCGGGGGTCAACGCACTAAACAGTTGGGCAAGATCAAAGGGTTGACTGGGCTGGTGCGAGAAGACCCCAACGCAGATGACGGCCTGGTAGATCGGTTCCAGGGTCAGTTTCTCTGTTAGATCAGCTTCGCCCAGTGAGCGATAAACCCCCAGTGCCCGTGCCTTTTCCAGCATTTCCAAAGAAAGATCCAGGCCGTCAATTATCGGGTATCCAGAGTCAAAAAGCAGTTTCCCAACAAGGCCGGTGCCACAGCCCATGTCCAGAATCGGGGCGTTCAGTGAAGGCAGATGCGTTTTCAGGCACTCAACGGCTGCCTGCGGTGCGAGATAACCAAATTCATCAATGAGATCACCATCATAGGTGTCAGCCCACTCACGGTAAACCGCACGAAAATCATCGCTGGTTTTTTCGCCATAGTTTCGCGCCAGGCGTGGGTCGAGGTGGGATGACTTCTTGGCCATTCTTTATGGAAAGGGGTTAGCGCTGAGCGAGGCCTTTAAGTGAGGCGCCCATCGAGGCAAACCCACCTAATGACCAGCCGCCATCTACCGGGATAACAGCGCCAGTAATGTAAGACGCCAGGGGTGAAGCCAGGAACATGGCGGCCTGGGCGATGTCGGCAGTGGTGCCCTGGCGACCCAGGGGGACGGAAGCGGTTACGGCTTGTTGCATCTTGTCGGTCGGGGCCAGTCGTGCCATGCCCTCAGTATCAGCGATGGGGCCGGGAACAATCGAATTGACACGGATGTTTTCCCCACCCCATTCCATTGCCAGCACCCGCGTCACCATATCGACGCCGGCTTTGGCGGCACATACATGGGCCTGCATTTCCATAGGCTGGAAAGCCTGGGGCGCAGAGATATTAATGACGGCACTGCCAGGTTTTCGAAGGTAGGGGTAAGCCGAACGCATCACATGGAAGGTGCCCAGCAGGTCGATATCAACTACCGCCTTAAAGCCGTTGGCTGACATGGCGTTGACGGTTGCCGGAAAGTTGCCAGCTGCCCCCGAGATCAGCACATCAATGGGACCAAAGCGCTCACTGAAGTCCCGACTGCACGATTCGATTGCCTCGTAATCGCGCACATCGGCACTAAAGCCAATCGCGTGGGCGGCATCAGCCAAAAGCTGTGCCACTGCGGCATCCACTTTTGCCTGGGACCGGCTGACTACACCGAGGTTCGCCCCGGCTTTGGCAAAACCTTGGGCGATACCCAGGTTGATCCCACTGGTACCGCCTACGACCAGCACATTATGACCAGCGAAATTGAGTTCAATAGTCACGGTTATTGGGCTCCTATTGGGTTCCGGTAAAAACCGGCGCACGTTTGTTGATAAATGCCTCCAGTCCTTCCTGGCCATCACGTCCGGTCATATTGGCGCCGATCTCCCGCGTCTCTAGTGCGGTTTGGGCCATGAAGTCATTGCCGAAGCTGGCGTGCAGCATCTGCCGGGCCGAGGCAAATGCCTGGGTAGGACCTTTGGCAAAGGTATGTGCCAATGCTATGGCAGTTTTAAGAGCAGTGCCTTGAGGAACAGTACGGGTCGCCAGTCCCCACTCGACAGCTTCGCTCGCTGAGAGTTCGCGGTTTTCAAAAATGAGTTCCTGGGTGCGGCGCAATCCAATCAGCCGTGGCAATAGCCAGGTAGAGCCGCCGTCAGGGCTGAGCCCCGCTGCCGTGTAGGCCAGTCGATACCGGGCAGTTTCATCTACCAGAACGATATCACCGACCAGCGTCATCGGTACGCCGCCGCCAGCGGCTATGCCATTGACACCGACCACGACTGGCTTGGGCATAGTCAAAAGACAGTGCTGGGCTTCGTGCCATCGATCGGCAACGCTAGTCAATTGCTCCGTATCCGTACCAAAGTGCTGGAATTCTTTAAGATCGCCGCCGAAACTGAACATCGGCCCATGGGCGCTGAAAACCACGGCCCGTACCTGGGGATCGTTCTGCGCTTCGCTGGCGGCGGACAGAAGATCCAGTGCCATTTGTCGCGACAGTGTATTGCCTGAATCAGGCCGGTTCAGGCAGATCACGGCAATTGCCTGATCGCGCTGATAGTCAACGTGTGTGAGATCCAAGTTGCACTCCTTGGGTAAATGGCTGGCAGATCGACAATAATGACGCAAACCAGGTCGGTATATCAATTCCCGGGAACAACCACAGGTCATTTGGCTGGGGATTACCTACTGGGTTCACGGGTGATAACATTCCCGTTTAAGAATTATCTTAAGGACATGCGATATGGCGATGGGAAAGAAAACCACTCTTGAGGTGGAGTTACACCAGGATACTGTAGCGATGCTGGAACACGCAAAGGAGACCTATGGCTTTCGCAGTACTTCCAAGGCATTGCGAGTCATTCTGGATTACATGGTCGCTGACGCTGATTGGGATGAGGTGTTTATGAATCAGCGCTGCCTGCGCTGCGGTAGCGGCCAGGGCTGGCAGCAACCGGATTCATGATATCAGGGCGGTTTGGCCCATGGTGGCCGTTACCCGGATTAGTTAAATGACAAGTCAAATTAAATCGATAAGCACTGAACAGCCTTATGCCGAGCAAAGCCAAGCACTGGCGGGAGCATTTCGTTGGGCAGCTCGGATGGATCTGCACGAGGGGGTGGCCAACCATTTTTCGCTGGCTGTGAACGATGAAGGCACCTCTTTTCTGATGAATCCAAACCAGGTGCATTTTTCGCGTATCCGCGCCAGCGATCTGCTGCTACTTGATGCTGATGATCTTACAACGATGGAAAAGCCAGACGCACCGGACCCAACGGCCTGGGGATTGCACGGCGCCATTCATCGTCATTGTCGACACGCCCGCTGCGTGATGCATGCACACCCACAGTACGCCACTGTCCTCGCGAGCCTGGCGGACAGTCGGTTGCAGCCAATCGACCAGAATACGGCAATATTCTTCAACCGCTATGTGATTGATAATGAGTATGGGGGTTTGGCTTTCACCAGTGAAGGGGAGCGCTGCGTGCAACTGCTATCCAACCCGTCCCACAAGACTATGATTATGGGTAACCACGGTATCCTAACGATCGGTGACAGCGTCGCAGAAACCTTTAATCGTTTGTACTATTTCGAGCGTGCCGCGCGCAACTATATTCAGGCGCTACAAACCGGTCAGCCGCTGCGTATCCTGCCTGACGATCTTGCCGAGAAAACCGCAAAACAGCTCGATGCCTACCCGGAGCAGGGGATCCGGCATTTTGATGAACTCCTGGCTATCTTGGATCGTGAAGAGCCCGAGTTTCGAGATTGAAGACGCGTCTGCCGGCGCGGCTTCGTTTAAGGCGTTACTCTATTTCCCCCGGCACTTTGGAGTAGGTTCTGCCTGCAAGGTGTGCGCTGTGGTGAGAGGGCTCTTAAACTAGACGCAGACGTCAGAAATACACTCCGATGTAGGTCAGTTGATACGACCCACAAGGGCTTGTTCGCCCAGATCATCACATCGGGTTTGGTCATGTCTATGAACTAGGGAGCCCAGCCCACACCCCGGGGTGTAGAGTGTCGTCATGTTGGACAAGCGATGACTGAAACTATCAAGGCTATTGGGATTGCGCTGGTCGAGCACTCGTTTTGGGTGGGTCTTGGGGTAATTGCTGTTGCGGTATTTCTTCACCGTCGCAGCGATCGAACTGAAGTGCAGGCGAATGCCGCTGTAAGCTGGATGGAGGCTGCACTCGAAGAGGCGCCAGACCGCCTCTACGACGGTGTGCATCCTAACTGGTCGGTCTACCGAAAGCAGGTAACGCACCGCTTGAAGGCCGCCATACCTGATTTGCCAGAAGCGGTGTTGCGACTGGTGCTTGCTGAATTTGATGCCTGCTATCAGTTATCCGAAGGTGTTTATATCCGCATGGGTTCGCCAGCAGACGAGTCGCATTCTCCGGGGTCAAGCTTTGTTCCGCTGGTTGCGCCCATCGAGGGTTTTCGTTTGCGTAAAGTTCAGGCACGGCGGAACGCGCGACGCATCCGTAACATGGTAACCGGGGTTACGATTTATGCGGGAGTGGTGTTTCTGGCACTATGGGGCTTAGTGTGGCTCCGTGGCGGCACTATTTAGGCGTCTCGTTCCTCGCGCGGTTTGACCAGGGTGAGTGCAACGATCATGACAGCGAGCGAGGCCCAAATCCACGCGGAATGCGCCTCGCCGTAGATCAGCATGCCCCACAGTACACCCGCGAGCGTTACAACGTAGGCGCACTGGCTGGCATATACCGGCCCTGCCCGAAGTACCAGGTAATAGAAGCCGCCATACGCAGTTGCTGTAATAACTGCCATGCTGAGTATGGCCCAGTCTGAGCGACCCGGGGGCCAGGAGATAAATGTAAAAGCACCGGACAGCCAGACGATAGGTGTCAGCATGATGGTGGCGGCGATCAACATCCCGGTAACAATAACAAAGACGTTGTGGCCCGGTGGCGTGCGCGAGGCAACCACCAGGTTCTCGGCTGCATAGCAACTTGCGGCCACTACCATCACCAGCACCCACGGTGTAGCGGCCGGGTCAGGCAAACTGGTGCCGGGTATCACCAGCAGAGCAATCGAGATGATCCCGAAGAGAACCCCGGCAACCCGCAGAAACGACATGGCCTCAATGCGCAGAGCAGCAGCTGCCACAAATGTTATCAGCGGCACAGTTGCTATGGTAATTGACAGTACGCCGGCGCTAATACGAGAAGCGGCATAAAAATACAGTGTTCCGGGGATGACCGAGCCAAGCAGCCCGCACACAATGTATAGAAAAAGAAACTCTTTTTTCAGTGGTAGGGGCTGGCGGGTGATAGCGCAGTACAACAGCAGCAGGAGTGCGCCAAGTAGGCAGGTCCAGTAGTTTATTACCAGTGGGTGCATGCCGCTCTCGGTAGACATGCGGGCAAGTGAAAACGAAAGACCCCAGATAATCCCAAGCGCCACCAGCACCGTAAAGTGCCATAGTCGGCGGCTGTGCACACGGGTCTTGGGCTGCCCAGTTGGTAGTACGGAATCTTTCATCGGCTCCACAACAGTGTTTATTTAAGTGATCGTGCTATGCAATCCACTTTGATGGGATTGATTGGGCAAGGTTTGTGGTGAGAAAGTCTACCCAGCGTAATGACCCCTGACTATCTAATTGGCGACACCCGGCGCCCTCTACAAGGAGTATTACGGTCAGACAAAAACATCTTTGATAACCTTGTTGGGTTGTCGAAACGTTAGAATCAGCACGATTCTAGGTTTGCTGATCATGCAAACCGACTGCGCGTTGTTACAGGTACAGTCACGATACTGTTGTTGGGTTGGGTAATCATAATTTGGGTGCTTTGTTTTAATCATGGATGCGATTCAACTCTACGTCACAATCGGATTGATCTTCATCCTGGCTGGCACCGTTAAGGGAGTGGTCGGTTTCGGTTTGCCACTGGTATCGATCACACTGCTGACGCCCCTTTATGGCCTGGTTGATGCCATCGGACTGATGTTGATACCTGCGATCGTAACCAACTTCTGGCAGGCCATCAGTGGCGACCAGTTTATCGTGCTATGGCGGCGACTGTGGGCGCTCTTCGTTTCGGGGGCGCTTTGTGCGTTGCTGGCGGCCAATATCCTGGTACGAGTTGATACCCGTGGATTTACTATCCTGTTGGGAGTGATCATTCTTGCCTACAGTGTCATCGGGCTTTCATCCTGGCAATTACCGAAGCCAGGACGCCAGGAAAAATGGTTATCGCCCATTACTGGCATTCTTACCGGAACCCTGGTCGGTTTGACTGGCGTCTCGGTTTTTCCAATGACCAGTTATCTTCATGCGCTGCGCCTTGATCGACAGACCCAGTTTCAGGCCATGGGCATGTGGTTTCTTACCGTCATGTTCGTTATCTCGGCGGTTTTTGGCTGGCAGGGTGGTTTCCCGCAGGCTATTGTGGGCCTTGGTGCCACTGGCACAATAGCGGGACTGATAGGAATGATGCTGGGCCAACTGATCGGCAAACACCTCTCAGAGTCGGTATTTCAACAGGTGTTTTTCGTAGCTCTAGGGGTGCTTGGGGTTTTTGTGGCGATGAGGGCTTATTGGGCCTAAAGACTGGGTTTATGAGCCTTAATACCGGGTCTTCGGGCCAGATTTGAATCTGAGAGCCATCTTTGTAATACTTTTCGTAAGTCAGTTTAACTCTGAGGTTAGCGAGATGAAAACGCTGGAGCAGATCTTACAGTTTAAAGGCCGTGATGTACTTGTCACCAGCCCTGACTCGACGGTTTATGACAGCCTGGCTCTGCTCGCGGAGCATGAGGTAGGCGCACTGGTGGTGATGGATAATAATCGACCAGTAGGTCTTTTCAGCGAACGTGACTATGCTCGCAAGGTCATTCTTAAAAGCTTGTCATCGCATGATGTGCTGGTGCGCGCCATCATGGCCAGCCCGGTAATCTGTGTCGATACTTCTCTAACAGTCGACAAGGCGATGGGCATTATGACCGAACGGCGTGTCCGTCACTTGCCGGTACTGGATGACAGTGCACAATTGACGGGTATCGTTTCGATCGGCGATCTGGTCAAGGATATTATCGCCGAACAGCAGTACACGATCGATCAGTTGCAGCACTACATCCACAGTTAGTTCTCGGAACTGTTTGCCTTGAATCTATGTGACAAACTGAAATAGGGATCCCGCGGCGATTGCGCCGGTGAAGCCCAAGGCCACGTAGGAGGCAAAAACGGGCCAGCGGACCAGCGACCACACCGCGACCATTGCCGGAATAGAGCTGATGGCGCCGGCAACCAGAAACGACATTGCGGCACCACTACTCATGCCTTGTTCTATCAGCCCGGCCACAAGGGCGGGGGCTGCATAACTGTTGAGATAAGCGGGTGCCCCAACCAGTGCACCCATGACTATGGCACCAAAACCGCCGCCGCCAACTACTCTTCCGATCGTCTCGGCGGGTATATAGGTTATCAGTAGTGCTTCAAGTAGATAGGCGAGGGTGAGCCACTTTAAGAGGAACAGGCTGTTTGCTATAGCCTCGGACCGAAAGATCTCGCGCCGTGCCGGCTCTGTCCAGAAGCGCCATTGCGTGGCACCTGCAAAGGGTGCCGTGCTGCAACTTGAGCAGCCACCCCCGTCACGACTACGCAGTACTGAAGCGAATAGTCCCTGGCGAGCCAGCAGCCAGATTACGCCACCGCCGGCCAAACCCATAGCCACAGCGGCGACAGTTTTGCCCAGTGCGTAATCCCAACCGAGCGCATTGGCGGTGATGAGTAGCGCGGGAGGGTCGATAAGGGGTGACGACAGCCAGAAGGCCATAACCGGGGCCAGTGGCACTCCAACGGCCAGCAGACCAGCGATGAAAGGAATAACCTCGCACGAGCAAAATGGGGCCAACCCTCCAACCAGTGCTGCAAATACGATCATACGTAATTCATTCCCCGAAAAGGCTTTTGCCACCAGAGTTTCGGCACCAGTAGCCTTTAAGAGCGCGATCAGAAAGACGGCGATGGCGACGATGGGAACCGTGCCGAAAAGCGCCTGAGCGGCAAATCCTATGATCTGCCAGAAGCGGTCCGGGTCTGTTGCTGCCACCAGCAGTGGCAGAATCGCGATCAGGGTCCACGCGGTATTCAGTCGCTGGCGTCCGGCGACCCCGATAGCGCGTATGGTTAATTCGGTCACAGGGTTCCACCACCTGCAGCAGCTTGCTTTGTAATTGTTTCTTCCGCACAACACTCATGTAGCAGGAAAGCCGAGAGCGCCTCGATCTGATCGAACATGATGCGATTGATAACCGTGCGCCCGCGTCGTTGCTGGGCGACCAGGCCTGCTGTTTGCAAAAAACGCAAGTGATGGGCCAAAGTCGATGCCGGGATCGCCAGACGTTCTTGTATGTCACCCACCGATAGTCCTTCATGACCCGCCCGGACCAGAGCCATCACCACGGCCAGTCGAGGTTCTGAGCCCACTGCAGCAAAACTTGCCGCCGCCTTTTTCAGCTGCAGCATGATCGCTGGTGCTTTAAGTAATCCATATAACTAGTATTATAGTTATAATTAAAAAAGTCAAGCCATACTGTAAATCGGCCCGACCGGGGCTGTTCTGGGAGGGGCTACCAGTACTTCTCGAAATGAATCTCGCCGGGCCTTCTCGGTTTATGAATGCTGAGACCGTATTTTTGGATCAGCGCCTCGACCAGGCCGTTTGTTACATCAAAAGAAAGGGCGCCGGTTTTGCGATCTTCACGGGGAATACCGATCATTGCCGGGTTGCCGCACGCGAACACATGCGTATGCGCGGCATCGATCTTAATATCGTGCTCTTGCTCTAAAATGCCCTCGCTGAAAAATTCCTGTATGTAACGCTTTGGCCCACCTTCACGTGTTACCAGTGGCAGGTAAAGCAGATTGGAGTGCTCTGCCGCGTAAGCTTGAATCTGACTGGCATAGGCCAGCTCCGCGCTATAGCGCACGCATTCCATCATCACAACCTGGCGGCATTTATCTACACAGGTTTCGAGCATGGTCATGTGGGGAGCAACCCCAGTGCCGGTCGATGCAAAAATAATGGTCATATCGTTATCCAACTGGGGTAACAGATAAGTGCCCATCATCTTGGGTCGAACGAACAGGCGGTCGCCGGTGTCACGCTCGAACAACGCCGGGGTCAGGTCGCCCTCGGGTACCCGTATCACCAGAAGCTCGAGCAAACTGTTGTCAGGGTCAGATGTTAAAGACTGTGAGAGAGAGTAGGGCCGGCGAACGAGCTTGTTGCGGCTTTTATCGAATAGACCAATGCTGATGTAGTGCCCGGGCAATCGTCCGCCGATGGGCTCATCTGGTTTAAGGTGGAAGATTGACAGCCCGTCGGCAATCGGTGTGATCTTCGCAATGGTCGCGTTGTAATCATCCTCGCTCTTGTTGGTCTCTGGAGGCATTACAATTAACGTCGATATGGAAATGGGTGGCGGCCGTTACTGCCCAGCCGATAAGTTTTGGCAATGAATTCTTAATAAGAGGTGCCCGGGCGACGGTACACGAAGCCAGCGAAAGACACAATGACAAACCCGAAAGATACCATTCATGACCTGCGCGCCATTCTTTTTGATGTATTTGGCACGGTGGTGGACTGGCGCTCTTCGGTCGCCAGGGAAGTGACCGCAGCGGCAGCTCGCTATAACTTGACCGTTGATGCCGAGGCCTTGGCTGATCGGTGGCGGGCACTCTATCAGCCTGCGATGTCGCGGGTCCGTGCGGGAAATACACCCTTTGTTGTTCTGGACGTATTACACCGACAGAACCTGGATCAGGTGCTTGAGGAGTTTTCACTGGGCATTTTCAGCGAGAGCGAAAAGGAAGCGCTGAACTGCGCCTGGCACCGGCTCGATCCCTGGCCAGATGCAATCGCAGGGCTGGAGCGACTGAAGCAGCGCTACATGATCGGCACCCTTTCCAATGGGAATATCGCCTTGATCGCCAACATGGCGAAATATGCCCGCTTACCCTGGGATGTGATCCTGGGCGCGGAGATTGCCCGAGCCTACAAGCCCCAGCCGCAAGCTTATCTGGGTTCTGCTGCGGCGCTGTCGCTAAAGCCTCAACAGTGCATGCTGGTCGCGGCACACAACAGCGATCTAAAAGCCGCTTTGGATTGTGGTTTTCGTACCGCTTTTGTAGAGCGACCCTTTGAGCACGGCCCGGACCAGAGCACGGATCTAGTTGCCAGCGGTCATTATGATTTTATCGCTTCAGATTTTGTAGATCTGGCAACTCAGCTCAAATGCTAAGCGTGATTGGCCAGATTTATCCTATTTAAGAAACTTTTGCGCTCTACGACCCATTTAGCCGGGTTTGTTACGCTCGCTTAGAACCACGGCAAGGCCGCTGCTCACAACGTATGAAGTGGTTTGTTAGGAGAGCATTTTCTTAACTTAAGAATACCGGCTGTTCGTGTAATATTCATGTACTTGTATATTATACATTTAATTGTATAATATAGATGTGATGAAAAAAATAATTTTTATTGGTAATACACTTAATAACATCAAAAAATTCTCTCATGAAGCAAAGAGAGAAGCGGGCCATCAATTGGATAGAGTTCAGCGTGGTAAAGAGCCATTAGACTGGAAACCAATGCAAGGCATTGCAGATGGTGCTAGAGAAATTAGATTCCGTGATAGAAATGGAATTTATCGAGTGATTTATGTAGCAAAATTTGAAGAAGCTGTATATGTTTTGCATGCATTTCAAAAAAAGACACAGAAAACCAGTCAACTTGATATTGAGATGGCTAAGCAAGCATTTAAGAGCGTGCTAGAGGAGCGAAAGTTATGAGTGATTTACAGCATTTTAATAGTGTATGGGATGCATTAGAAAGTGATCCTGTTCAAGCAGCAAATATGAAATTACGTTCGTCTCTAATGATTGCAATTAACGAACAGATCGAAGAAGCGGGATTAACACAGGTTGAGACAGCCAAAATACTTCATATTACACAACCACGTGTTAGCGCATTAGCAAAAGGAAAAATTGAAGAATTCCGTGTGGATACGTTGATTAATATAGCGCATAGGTTGGGTTTACACGTTACTATGAAAATAGCAGCATAAATTAAGCGGGGATGGAATATTATCCGAGTGCCCCGTTTATCGATTAGCAAGCAAAGCCGTTGCAACTTTAGCCTGACTTTTTCGCCCTAAAATCCACTTCCACATGCTGTTCCTCGACGGGGTGTACGTCGAGCACCGAACTCACTCACCTGGCACACATCATTGCCCAACGTGTCGGGTGCTTTGTATAACGCCAGGGTCTGCTGGAACGGGACGCGGAGAACAGCTGCCTGGCCGCCGATGCAGTAGACGACGAGGCGATGAATTCACTGACGGGCCATTCCATCACTTACCGAATCGCCATTGGCCCACATGCAGGGCGCAAGGTATTCACATTACAGACCCACCCGGGATGCACCGAGCGGTTCGATGATGGGGTAGCTAAGGTGGCCGGATTTAGTCTGCATGCCGGTGTGGCGCAAGAGCCAATGAGCGTAAGAAACTGGAATGCCTATGCCGGTACATCAGCCGCCCGCGGTGTCCGAAAAACGCCTGTCACTGACTGAACACGGCCAGGTCCGCTACTCTCTCAAGAACCCCTGGCGCGATGGCAGCTCCCATGTGATCTTCGAACCGCTGGATTTCATCGCCCGGCTCGCTGCACTAATTCCCAAGCCTCGCGTCAATCTTACCCGCTTCCATGGCGTATTCGCCCCCAACTCCAATCACCGGGCACTGATCACGCCGGCCGGCCGGGGCAAGGGACGCAATCCCAATACTGCCGATGCTCTTACAGAACGGACACCCGCCGAACGCCATGTCGTCATGACCTGGGCGCAGCGCCTCAAGCGCGTGTTCAACATCGATATCAAGACTTGCCAGACCTGCGGCGCTACCATGAAGGTCATCGCCTGCATCGAAGATCCCAAGGTGATCAGGCAAATACTCGACCACCTGGAGCATAAGGGGGAATATCAGGATGCGATCCAGTTACCCGACAGTCGCGCCCCACCTCAGGTCGACCTTTTGCCCTGATTCACTGACTGATTGCAAGGGATTGCGCCGTGTTTCAATAACGCGCCAGGCACACTCTCGCCTTGATTGTGGTGTCAAGGACATCAGTGGTTCACTGGCAGTGAGAAATTAACCGAATTTTAAGGACTCAAGGATAAATCGGATGCAATACATTAACTATTCGGCTGCAAACAGACTGCAACCAGACTTTTCATCCCCTCTCTTTTTCCATTAAATACGCTTTATACTTCCTATACTTCGTGTGATTAACCTTGAACAGGCCGCTGTTTCGTGTCCGCTCCTGGAGATCGCCGGGATCGGTGTTACTGTGGTAGATACTGGTACCGTCCAGGCGTGACAACAATGCCATTGCCGTAGTGCGATCTTTTTTTGCGGCAAGCGAGGCATTCAACATAAGGGAATCGTCGGCGCCGGAATATATGGTTGAAAACTCTGAGCCGGTGTTGCTGCCGAGCAATAATTCCTCAGGCTCACGCGTGATGACAGCGACAACGCCGCCAAGTGCATCACTACCGAACAGGGTTGATGCCGGTCCCTTCAGGATTTCGACACGGGATATTGCATCCGGTGAAAAATAGTTCTGTCCGGCATGCGAGAAAGATCCGACATTAAACTGGTCTGGCTGCGGGATGCCGTCCACCAGGGTGAGTACGCGATTACCCGTCAAACCCCTGATCGTAAAATCTGATTCTCCGAACCGGGTGTCGGCGACTCCGACGCTAACGCCGGGTGTATACCGCACGAGATCGGACATCCTGAAGCTCAATGACTGCAGCAGCTGGTCACGTTCGATGACATCGACGCTGCCGACTACATCTTGTATAGGCCTGGAAAGACGCGCGCCCACCACGAGAATTTCCTCGATCTCGAGAGATTGATCTGTCGGTTTACTGCTCGCCGCATTAAGTACAGATATTGGGGCCATTGCGACGATGGCCAGGGTGACAAGGCTGGTGCCCTTTATAGTTTTCATTGATTACCGCACGTAACTCACTACACCTGTCCGTAGCGTGCCCTATTTCACGCAGGAGTAGATTGACCCAGATCAATAAGGGATACGTAAACACCTGCCTTATGGAATTCGGGAGGTTGACCTGGATCAAGCGGATTTTTCCAGTCCGAACTATGCTTCTCCTTCCTGATACTGCGCTCATGAGTGAACGCGCTCGCGGAAACCCAAATGCAAACTGTACTATTCATTTTTTCTTGCGTTGCGATCTATTTCGGGTCTGATTGGATTCTGAGTAGGGTCGAACACCTGCGTGGCCAGCCTTTCGCTCGGCGCGAGCTTGTTTTTTTCTTCATTCTCCTCGGCC
>Ga0233427_10000640_pt1 | contig 43321 bp, 41 predicted proteins | sample SI_118_April2016_5_FD_179885 | JGI IMG/M metagenome (GOLD analysis project Ga0233427, IMG submission 179885) | Seawater microbial communities from Saanich Inlet, British Columbia, Canada - SI_118_April2016_100_MG | ecosystem: Environmental > Aquatic > Marine > Inlet | place: Canada: British...
ACACGGCGGTACTGCCATCAGTGCCGATATTGGATGAGGCGTGCATGGACAGGACGCCCTGGCGCGGCAGCAGATAGTTCATCACACTGAAAATCGACTTCTTGGTTTCACCGGCATAACTGGTGCCACCAATGATGACCAGTTTGCGAGAGAAGTTGAGAATGATGAAGGTGGGAGAATTGGTGCCGTCCACTTCGGGGTCGGCACTGAATCCCGGCGCGTTAATGACCGTAAAACCGGGCTCATGACTGGCCTGCTCAGCGTCACTGCCCACAATAAACATATTGCGGGCGAAAGCACTATGCCAGGCCAGTTCATTGACAATGCGTACCGCCAAGCGCCGTTCGGGGTCCGCGCCGGCAAAGCAATCCTGTACATACAGCTCGCGGCCCTCTAGGTAATCGGTCATCCGTGCAAACAGTGCCTCGAAACGTGCCGGTTCATACGGCACGTTGACCTTGCCCCACCAGATCTCGTTCTCGGTGCTCTCGTCGCGTACCACAAACTTGTCATTGGCTGAGCGGCCGGTGTGCTGGCCAGTCTCTACCACTAGTGCACCGTGGCTGGAGAGCACACCTTCACCTTTGCGGATCGCGTGCTCAGTCAGTACTGCCTGAGACAGATTCCAGTGGACCGTGCCCAGATTGCGCAGACCATGGTTTTCAAGGTCGTAGGGGCTGTGTGTTTTGTCGTCGGTCATGCTTTCTCCTTTGCCTGCAAACACTCTATTACAAATCTGGTTGTTATTCGGACTATCTCGATCACGCGAGTGACGATAGGCTCTGGCGCAACTGACGATTGATCCGCTGGTAACACCGCAACGGGATGACAGGCCGGGCAGTGCCGAACCGGGAGCCGGGCGGTGCGAGAACGGTAAGATGCAGTTTTGTGCAACGGGGCGACGCTTGGCCGATCGAATCAACTCTCAAGCGGGCAAGTATATCAACTCTTCTTGTTTTCGGGAGCAACCCAGCCTTGCGGATTATCTCCACCATCACCAAAAAGAAAGGCTTCCATCTGACTTTCGAGGTAGGCCCGGTGCTCCGGGTTAATTGGGCTCAGCCGTTTCTCATTCATCAACATCGTCTGGCGCGCCAGCCACTGCTGCCAGCCCTCAAGCGATACCTGCTGCACGATCCGCTCGCCAAGGTCGCCCGGCCACGGCGCTGTCTCAAGAGCCGGGGCTTGCCGTCCCAGAACCACACAATCCACCATTTTGCTCATAAAACGCTGTCCAGTTGTTTTAGCAATCGCTTTACCGGAGTTGCCAGACCGCGCCGAGGCGCGACTCCGGGGGCTATCCAGTCAAGGCTGTCGCTGCTTATTCTAGCGCCGGCCGAGCGACTGATCCGCAACAACTGTGGATGGATCGTCAACGTGAAATGGGTAAAGCCATGGCGTATCGGCGGTAGGGGTGCCAGTGGCCGGGAAGCGACACCAAATACCTCGCGACATCGGGCTTTTGGATCGACACCCATCGGGCACTCAGGAAAACTCCACAGGCCGCCCCATATGCCTTTGGCGGGGCGGCGCTCAAGCAGCACCCGGCCGGCCGGGTCAACCAGAATCAGCATGATGACCTGTCGTGCCGGGCGCGCGCGCCGGGGCCGGCGAAGCGGCAAACGTTCGGGCGCGCCCGAGGCATAGCCCTCGCACCCCCCGGCCAACGGACACTTCGCGCAGCGAGGACGCGCACGGGTGCAAAGCAGTGCACCCAGATCCATCATGGCCTGGTTGAAATCCGCTGCACGGACACCGGTTTTAGGCAATACCGCGTTCAGCTGATCCCAGAGCGCTTCCTGAGTTGTCACCTGGCCCGGATCGCCCTGAATAGCAAAATAACGCGCGAGGACGCGACGTACATTGCCATCGAGCACGGGGTGGCGTCTGTGGTAAGCAAAACTGAGAATGGCGCCTGCACTAGAACGACCGATCCCCGGCAGTGCGATCACGGCCTTAAATTGATCCGGGAAAACCCCACCATGATCATGCTGTATCACTTTGGCAGCCTGGTGCAGGTTGCGGGCGCGTGCGTAATATCCCAGCCCTGTCCAGTGATCGAGCACCGCGTCTATCGGGGCGCACGCCAGGCGGGCAATATCGGGGAAGCGCAAGATAAAACGCTCGTAGTAGGGAATGACCGTAGCCACCTGGGTCTGCTGCAACATGATCTCAGAAACCCAGATGCGATAAGGATCCCGATCGCGCTGCCAGGGCAAGCCATGGCGCCCATGGGCGCGGTACCAACGCAGTACAGCGCGACTGAAGCCAAAGACACGGGTATTCATTGACGGGAAACGCGTGGCATGCAAGAGCGCTGAACAATTACTGTCATGAAGAGTGTGAGAGTGTGTGGGTGCAACCGAATCGCCTCCGTGCCCGGATATAATAATCTCATCATGCGATGGTTTGTCTGCCTGCTGTTCGTCCTGGGTCCGGTCACGGTGACGGTCGGTGATGTGCTGCGTGGTCATGCCATTGCCATGTTTGACAACGAAACCCCCCGCTACCCGGAAGGCTTCACCCATTTCGATTACGTCAACCCCGACGCACCCAAGGGCGGCACCTTGCGCCTTGCATCCCAGGGAACCTATGACAGTTTCCACCCGTTCATTCCCAAAGGCAATGCTGTCAGCACCGGATCAGTGGAAACGCTGCTGATCACGAGCGCTGACGAGCCTTTTACCGGCTATGGCCTGGTTGCCAGTGCCATCGAATGGCCGCCCGACCGCGCCTGGGTGATCTTTCACCTGCGCCCACAAGCCCGTTGGCACGACGGCGTACCCATCACCGCCGATGATGTTGTCTGGTCCTTCGAAACGCTGGTCAGCCAGGGAAAACCGCAATACCGTTTCTACTACAGCGCGGTGAGTACCGTCGAGGCGCTGGACACGCGCCGTGTTCGTTTCAATTTTAAGGAATCAGGCAACCGCGAGTTGCCGCTGATTGTCGGCCAGTTGCCCATCCTGCCCAAACACTACTGGGCCAACCGCGACTTTGGTGCCACCACTTTGGAGCCACCACTCGGCAGTGGGCCTTACCGCATCAAACAGTTCGAGGCCGGACGCTACACCGTGCAGGAGCGTGTCACCGACTATTGGGGCCGTGATCTTCCCGTGCGCCGTGGACTGGATAACTTTGATCTCATCCGTACCAGTTTTTTCCGGGACGCTACCCCGATCCGCCTGGCCATCAAGGCCGGAGACATCGACTTTCGGGCCGAAAACCAGGCCAAAGCCTGGGCCGAAGATTACAAAGTGCCGGCGGTTGAAAAAGGCTGGCTGAAAAAAGAACTGGTGGCGCGCCGCATGCCCACCGGCATGCAAGCCTTTGTGATGAATGCCCGGCGGGCCCGGTTCGCTGATGTCCGGGTGCGCGAAGCGTTGGGATTGGCGTTTGATTTCGAGTGGACCAATCGCAACCTGTTCAACGGCCAGTACACCCGTACTGCCAGTTTTTTCTCCAACTCTGATCTGGCTTCAAGCGGTGTAGCCAGTGGCGAAGAACTGGCAATTCTGGAACACTTTCGCGGACGGGTGCCCGATGGGGTCTTCGGCGAAGCCTATTTGCCTTCTGTCACAGATGGCAGCGGCTGGTCGCGTGCCAACCTGCGCCGGGCAACTGCGCTGCTGCATGAGGCCGGCTGGGTCGTCAAAGACCTCAAGCTCGTCAACGGGACAAGCGGTGAGCCTTTTCGCTTTGAGATTCTACTGGTGAGCCCGGCCTTTGAGCGGGTGGTGCTGCCGTACATCCGCAACCTCAAGCGCCTCGGGATCGAGACAAAGGTCCGTCTGGTGGATGAAAGCCAATACATTAACCGGTTTCGCCAGTTTGACTTTGACATGATCGTATGGGTCTGGGGCCAAAGCGAAACACCCGGCAACGAACAACAAGAGTATTGGAGCCAACAGGCGGCGAAGACCCAGGGCAGTCGCAATCTCGCCGGTATCGCAGACCCAGTGGTGGACCAACTGATCGAACTGATACTGCAATCGGAATCACGCCAGCAACTCAACCAGCGCACCCGGGCACTTGACCGGGTGTTGCTGTGGGGGCACTACGTGGTGCCACACTGGCATATCCGTGCAGACCGGGTACTGTACTGGGACAAGTTCGGCCGCCCGGCAGAGCCGGTGCGCACCGGGGTTATGACCAGCCGCTGGTGGTTTGATGAAGCCCGCGCGCAGGCGCTGCACCAGGCGCGCCAGTAGGCCTGTGGCGTAGTCGCGCGCAACTTCCTGGTCCCGGCACAAGATCGCCTATGACAGCCTACATCATCCGTCGTCTGTTGCTGATGATTCCCACGCTTTTTGCGATTATGGTGATCAATTTTGCGATCATCCAGGTGGCCCCTGGCGGGCCGGTCGAACAGATCATTTCTCAATTAACCGGTGTCGGCTCGGATATCACTGAGCGAGTCACACGCACGGGCGCCAGCGAGACCCTGTCAAGCGCCTCTGCCGGCCAGTCACTCAGCAGCAAGTACCGCGGCGCACAGGGGCTGGACCCTGACTTTATCCGCGAACTGGAAGTGCGCTTTGGCTTTGACCAGCCCCTGCATGTCCGCTTCATCACCATGATGAAGCGCTATCTGGTATTCGATTTCGGTGAGAGTTTCTATCGGGATCGTGCGGTAGTAGACCTGGTGCTGGACAAGATGCCGGTATCAATCTCATTGGGGATATGGACCACGCTGCTGGTCTACCTGATCTCAATTCCACTGGGTATTGCCAAGGCAGTGCGCGATGGCAGCCGTTTTGACGTTGCAACCAGTCTGGTGATCGTGATCGGCACCGCGACCCCGAGCTTTTTGTTTGCCGTGTTTCTGCTGGTGCTCTTTGCCGGGGGCAGCTACCTCGACTGGTTTCCGCTCGCGGGGCTGACTTCGGAGAACTGGGAAGTGCTCTCCTGGCCGGCACGCATTACGGACTACTTCTGGCATATCACGCTGCCGGTGGTGGCGATGACGATCGGCGGTTTTGCCACCCTCACCATGTTGACCAAGAACTCCTTCCTCGACCAGATCAACCAGCAGTACGTACTGACCGCACGGGCCAAGGGGTTGGCCGAAGGTCGCGTACTCTATGGCCACGTGTTCCGCAATGCCATGCTGATCGTGATCGCCGGCTTTCCCAGTGCCTTTATCAGCATCCTGTTCACCGGCTCGTTGCTAATTGAGATTATTTTTTCGCTGGACGGTCTGGGCCTACTGGGTTTTGAGGCCGCGTTCGCCCGTGATTACCCGGTGATGTTCGGCACGCTGTTCTTCTTCTCTTTGTTGGGCCTGCTGATGAGCCTGGTCGGTGACCTCATGTACACCGTGATTGATCCGCGAATTGATTTCGATAGTCGGGAGGGCTAAGTGAAGGCAGAGCGTTTCAGCCCATTGACCCAGCGGCGGCTGCATAACTTTCGCGCCAACCGGCGCGGTTGGTGGTCATTGTGGATTTTCCTGGTTCTGTTCACGGTCTCGCTTTTTGCCGAGTTCGTCGCCAACGACAAGCCCTTTATCGTGGTCTACGATGGCCAGATCTACGCCCCGATTTTTAAAGCTTATCCGGAAACCGTCTTTGGTGGTGACTTTCTGACCGAAGCCGATTACCGTAATCCCTACCTTGCCGAACTGATCAATGCCAAGGGCTGGATGTTGTGGCCGCCCATCCGCTATCACCATCAGACGGTCGCCTGGGACCTGCCGGTACCGGCACCTGCCCCGCCGGATCTTCAGCACTGGCTCGGCACCGATGATCAGGCCCGCGATGTGCTGGCACGCGCGATCTATGGGTTTCGTATCTCGGTGCTGTTTGGCTTTGTACTGACCATAATCAGTGCCATCATCGGCGTTGCCGCTGGTGCCATGCAGGGCTACTTCGGTGGTTGGACCGACCTGCTGGCGCAGCGCTTTATCGAGGTCTGGTCGGGACTGCCCACACTGTACTTGTTGATCATTCTGGCGAGCGTGGTCGAACCCAATTTCTGGTGGCTGCTGGGCCTGCTGCTGCTGTTCTCGTGGATGGGCTTTGTGGGTGTGGTGCGGGCCGAGTTTCTGCGGGCGCGTAATTTCGAATACGTGCGTGCGGCCCAGGCACTGGGGGTGAGCAGCCGGGTCATTATGTTCCGCCATGTGCTGCCCAACGCCATGGTTGCCACTATTACTTTTATACCCTTTACCCTGGCCGGCTCCGTTACGGTGCTCACCTCGCTCGATTTTCTCGGCATCGGCCTGCCGCCCGGCTCGGCCTCACTGGGTGAACTGCTGGCACAGGGCAAGGCTAACCTGCAGGCCCCATGGCTGGGGCTCACCGGGTTTTTTGTGATCGGCGCCATGCTGAGCCTGCTGATCTTTGTTGGTGAAGCAGTGCGCGATGCTTTTGATCCCCGCAAGACGGTGGACTCATGATGGCAGAAAACACCCGCTCGAGCGCACCGCTGCTTAAGATCGATCAACTGTCGGTACGCTTTTCCATGCCCAGCGGGGTGATCGACGCGGTACGTGATGTCTCTTTGCAGGTGAGTCGTGGCGAGAGTGTTGCGCTCGTGGGCGAGTCCGGCTCGGGTAAGTCGGTCACGGCGCTGTCCGTGCTGGGGCTACTGCCCTACCCCCGCGCCAGCCACCCGCGCGGCAGTATTCGCTTTCGCGGTGACGAGCTACTGGGTGCAGATACCCAGACACTGCACCGCGTCCGTGGTGATCGGATTGGCATGATCTTCCAGGAGCCCATGCTCTCACTGAATCCGCTACATATAGTGGAAAAACAGATCTGCGAAACCCTGATACTGCACAAAGGGATGAGTATTGATCGGGCCCGACAACGCGCCCTTGAACTGCTGGAGCTGGTCCGCATCCGTGACCCCAAACGCCAACTCAAAGCCTGGCCCCATCAGCTGTCCGGCGGGCAGCGCCAACGGGTCATGATTGCTATGGCGCTGGCCAACGAGCCCGATCTGCTGATTGCCGACGAACCCACGACCGCAGTTGACGTTACCACCCAGGCACAGATACTGGCGCTGCTGAGTGACCTGCGTCGTAACCTGGGTATGGCGGTATTGCTGATCACCCATGACCTGGGAGTGGTCAAGAAAGTCTGCGAGCGGGTTTACGTAATGCAAAGTGGCTGCATCGTCGAACACGGTACCCGTCGGGAGATCTTCGAGGAGCCGGCACATGCCTATACCCGTGAACTGATCGGCGCCGAACCGCAAGGCAAGCGACAACACCGGGATAAGGCCGGCGAGACGGTTATGCAGGCAAAACAGTTACGGGTCTGGTTTCCGGTGCGACGCGGCGTACTGCGCCGCACGGTCGATCATGTCCGGGCAGTAGACGACATCAGCCTGTCGCTATACCGCGGCCGCACCCTCGGCGTGGTCGGCGAGAGCGGCTCGGGTAAGACCACTCTGGCGTTAGCGCTGCTGCGGCTGATACGCAGCCGAGGCGAGGTTATCTTTAAGAACCAGCGCATCGATAACCTGGCAAGTCGAGCTCTCAAGGCGCTGCGACGCGAACTGCAGGTCGTATTCCAGGACCCCTATGGCAGTCTCAGCCCCCGGCTGACGGTCAATCAGATCATTGCCGAAGGCCTGGTGGCGCATGACATCGGCGACGAGAACAGCCGCGAAGCCCAGGTGATCCGCGCCCTGCATGAGGTCGGCCTTGATCCGGACACGCAGCACCGTTACCCACACGAATTTTCAGGGGGTCAGCGTCAACGGATCGCACTGGCGCGCGCCATTATCATGAAACCCGCCGTGATCATGCTTGATGAGCCGACCTCTGCCCTGGATCGGGCGGTGCAGGCACAAATGATTGATCTGCTGGCGCGCCTGCAGGCCGATCACGGGTTGGCATATCTTTTTATCAGCCACGACCTCAAAGTGGTACGTGCGCTGGCCGATGACATCATCGTCATGCGCGCGGGCAAGGTCGTTGAACAAGGAAGTGCTGACAGCGTGTTCCACCGGCCGGCAAGCGACTACACCCGCGCATTGATTGCGGCAGCGATGGACCTTGAGGTCTGGAATGAAACCGCAGTCGCGCAATAGGCCATTGGCAGCCAGGGTAAGGGAATCAGTTCGATCATTGCGCTAAGCCTTTTGCCGCATGCCAGCCATCGATAATCGCGCGCAGGCGCGCCAGCCCATCAGTCAGCGCAGCTGGGCCCGCCTGGAGATCTGAAAAACCCAGAACCAGATCCGGCGAGAGCGCCAGGACCTTTTCTATCTTGACGCTGGTAATAGCGCTGACCCGAGGCTTTTCTCCCAAGCCGTTTGAGGTTCGCCATGACGCTCCAAATCAGTTAAGGTGTGACGCATCAAAACCACCGGGATCGTGCCATGACCGACCAACCCAGCGGTAGCGTCAGTGTTACGGCCTTGCGCCAGGTACGGATACTGTCTTCGCTCAACGACGAACAGCTTGCGCACCTGGCCGACCAGTGCACGTGGTCGCGCTGCGACGGCGCGACTGAAGTGCTAATCCAAAACACACCTTGCGATCAGGTTTACTTTGTTTGCAATGGGCGGGTCAGTGCCAAAACATTCTCCGGTGCGGGCAAGGAAATCACTTTTGCTGAACTTACCAGTGGAGATGTCTTCGGTGAGTTGTCCGCTCTGGACGGCCAACCCCGTTCCAGTTTTGTGGTCACTGTTGAAGAGAGTCTGCTCGCCTCACTAAGTGCGCAAGCGTTCAATGCTTTTCTCGATAAGCATCCGCAGATGATGCGCTCACTGATGATCGAACTGGCTTTACGGCTCCGCCAAGCTGATGAGAAAGTGTTTGAATTCAGCACACTAAGCTCGGGCAACCGCATCCATGCTGAACTGCTGCGCCTGGCCAGAGCACATCGTGACGGTGACAACAGCGCGCAGATTATGCCTGCACCGACCCACGCCGATCTTGCCAGCCGTACCAACACAACCCGTGAAAGCGTAACCCGCGCGCTAAACCGGTTGAAAAAAGATGGTCTGATCGACACAAGCCGCCAGTGCCTCACCGTGCACAACATCAACACTCTGGCCATACTTGCCCAAGCAGTTGCCGAAGACTGAAACCGCCAGTTGTGAAGAGCTGGGCGAAATCGGCACCCAGGTCAGGTGCTAAAATCCTTAGTCAGTGTTTGTGCTCGCAGAAGTGGCAACTGATTGCCGAACCACTAAACAGATGACCACTTGGTTGCACCGTGTCCGATATTTTGCGCATCGGCCTGTGCGTGCTGGTGCGATCGCTCGGTAGGATCAAAACTGTATCTTATGAGCACACCCTTTTCACGCCGCGAATTTCTTGGATATCTTGCACTGGTCGGCGCAGGCGTTGGCGCCAATACGCTGGCTATGCGTGGTATGCGCATACCGCTGGCGCTGGAGCCTCGGGGCGCCCCGCACGCAGCACGCCACCCGGATAGGGGTTTCGTTGTCCATGGCAACGGCGCCTTCCCTTTGGCTATTGATGAAGATGCTTATGCATGGCGGGCATTTGCCCCAGAACCGGTGCTGCACATTGAAGGAGATTTCAAAGTAACACTGGATAATGTTCACCCACTGGCGGCGCTGGACGTCTCGGGTAGCGGCATTATCAGCGAAGAAAAGGTGACAGGCCTGATGCGTTCAGTCACTGGCAATAGTGCCAAGGGGGCTTTGACCTTGCGCTGGCGCGTGCCGTTCGCTCAGAGCTACCGCTTTGCCGCGATCGGCGACACCGGTGGCGACCACGAACTCGCCTGGGCGCTGCAACGGGCAAAGCAGCTGGGCGCACAGTTTCTGCTTCACCTGGGCGACCTCTATTACCAGCCCAATGATGACCTGAATGTTGCCCGCACGCTGTCCAGCGCCCCACTGCCCACTTACGCGGCGATCGGCAACCATGATCTGCCACACAGCTTCGATGGTGAATTGAGTAACTGGTTTGAAACTAATGTTGGCCCACGAAACACCAGCTTCAGCCTGGGAGGGATCCAGTTTATTAATCTTGATACGGCTGCAGACACCATTCCCTGGTCAGGTGGCGCCCGCGGCGCCCTGCTACGCCAGATTCCATCGCTGGACGATAACCCGGGCATCCGGGACTACGTCGTGTTTACCCACCGACCAGTCACCGACCTTCGCCAACCCAAAGACCAGCCGACAGATCACAGTATCAAGAACTGGGGTGAAGACGCGTGGTTACACCGTGAACTCTTACGGCGCGGGGTCGGTGCAGTAATCAACGGCCATATCCACAGCTCTCTGGAGAAAGACGACCGCGGTCTTCGCACCTTTATCGCCGGAGAAGGCCTGGCTCATCTGGACATCGTGGCAAGCCAGGGCGCCATCGGCTGGTTTAATACTCCGGGTAACCGTGTCGCAAAAATACTCATTGGCGAAGTCATTCCCCAAGCACCGGTTCGTTACCATTGGGATGCCCTGGCTATGCCGCTGAGCGTTCATTGCAGCCATCGCCTGAGAGAAGATATGGAAAAAATCCCAGGCCATTTCGACGAACTGCTGGTGCACCTGGAAACCGCCTGCAACAGCAGTTCCTGACCAACCCGAAGCCGACTGCGTGAGCGACTGCATCATCGCAGTGCTAGACTGCCGCCACAACGCCGGCCAGACCCAACGTGCCAGAGTAACCGGGGCTAAAGCCGTATCAACCAAGCTATACAGCAACAACTGCCAGCAGATCTACAGAGCCTGTCACATCCATGTTTGAGAAAATCGATTCGGGCTATCACCATCCGTCACGCCGCTCCAGCATCTACGCCAATCAGATAGTCAGCACTTCGTGGCCAGGTGATACTGCGCACTAATACCGCTTACGCGGCCAGCTCAGATCCGCGCAAGGATGGCCAGGCCGTCGGCTGCTGACGGCGCAAAAGACTCATGGGTTATCACCAGCGCCAGCAACACCTGGCCCAGGCACTACGAAATAATTCTGGCCGGGGCATACGCCTTAGCAAACAGACCTCCAATCTTTTCCGTAACCGCAGCACACAGGGCCAGCTGCTGGATGTCCGCGAATTCAACCACATCCTCGCAATCGACCCCGATACCCACGTTATCGAAACCGAAGGGATGGTGACTTATGAGGCGCTGGTCGATGCCAGTGTGCGCCAGGGTCTGATGCCCGCGGTGGTACCACAACTCAAATCCATCACCATTGGCGGTGCGGTCGGTGGGATAGGCATTGAATCCTCGTCGTTTCGCTATGGCTTGGCGCATGAAATGGTGCTGGAAATGGATGTATTACTCGGCAGCGGCGAGGTCATCTGTTGCACGCCCAACAACGAGCACCGCGACCTGTTTTTTGGCCTTGCCAACTCCTACGGGACGCTGGGGTACATTCTGCGCCTGAAGATCCAGGGCATACCGATCAAGCCCTACGTGCGAGTGACCCACGTACGCTGCGCTGACTCACAGGAATTTTTCGACCGCATTAACAAGGCCTGCCAGGGGTCATTCGATTTTGTCGACGGCATGGTCTTTGCTCCCGGGGAACATTACCTGGTGCTGGGTGAGTTTACTGATGACGCGCCCTATACCAGTGATTACAGCTACCTGCAGATTTTCTATCGCTCAATTCGGGCGCGTAGTGAAGACTACCTCAGCGTGCGCGATTACCTGTGGCGCTGGGACACCGACTGGTTCTGGTGTTCGAAAAACCTCTATGCGCAGAACAGCTTGATCCGCCGACTGCTCGGGCGCAAACGGTTGAACTCGATCACCTACCAAAAAGTCATGCGCTGGAACAGCCGGGTTGGCCTGACCCGCCGCCTTGGAACACTGAGCCGCCGGCATCGCGAGGCAGTCATACAGGATGTAGACATCCCGCTGGAAAACGCGCCGGCGTTTTTGTCGTTTTTTCAGCGTGAGATCGGCATACGCCCCATCTGGATCTGCCCGGCACGCCACGATGGCAGGCATGGCCACTACCCGCTCTTTCCGATGCGTGACGACACCTTGTATATTAATTTTGGCTTCTGGGACGCGGTGCGCACCGATTCGATGCACTCACAGGGCCACTTCAACCGCATGATCGAAGAAAAAGTAACCGAACTGGGCGGCATCAAATCGCTTTATTCTGAGAGCTTCTACCCCCAGAAGGAATTCTGGGAACTCTACGGTGGCCATAACTACCGTCTCCTCAAGGATCGCTACGACCCGGGTCACGTGCTCAAGGATCTCTACCAGAAATGTGTGCTGCGCCAGTAACCATGGCGCACTTGAAAAAGGGCCCGACAGCAACCACCTGTAACAACGCCTTCTTGTTGTCTCACCTGCGCGCCACCCTTGGATTACGCCCTTAGGACCCACCAGCTCAGCAAAACCTACGCTAACGGTGTTATTGCTCTGAAAGGAGTCGACCTCGCCATCGCGCAGGGTGACTTTTATGCGTTGCTGGGCCCCAATGGGGCAGGCAAATCGACCGTCATTGGTATCCTGTGCTCGCTGGTGAACAAGACCGCAGGCAATGTGGAAATCTTCGGGGTCGATATAGACCGCGATTTTGCCCGGGCCAAATCCTTTCTCGGTGTGGTACCGCAGGAATTCAATTTCAATATCTTCGAGACGCCACTGCAGATCGTTCGCAACCAGGCCGGTTATTACGGTATCGACCGGCAAAATGCGCTAACACAGGCAGAGAAATATTTGAAGTTGTTGGGTCTGTGGGACAAACGTGCTGAACGCGCGGGAGAACTCTCCGGCGGCTTTAAGCGTCGGCTTATGATTGCACGGGCACTGGTCCACGAACCACGCCTGTTAATTCTTGACGAGCCTACCGCAGGCGTCGACATCGAGATCCGTCGCTCGATGTGGGATTTTCTGCGGCAGATAAACAGCGCTGGTACCACGATCATCCTAACCACCCATTATCTTGAAGAAGCCGAAAGTCTGTGCCGCAACATCGGCATCATCAATCAGGGCACCCTGGTTGAAAACACTTCCATGCGCACCCTGTTGCGACAATTGAATGTAGAAACCTTTGTGCTCGATCTGGAACAACCACTCACAGTGGTGCCGGCCTCGCTGGCGCACAATGCGCACATGGTGGATCCCACCACGCTGGAGATCGCTGTCGATCGAGATGACAACCTCAACCATGTTTACGCCATGCTATCAGCGGCCGATATCAAGGTACGCAGCATGCGCAACAAAGCCAACCGGCTGGAACAGTTGTTCATCAACCTTGTCGGCCAGGCGCCAGGAAGCAGTAAATGAATCCTCTCCAGCAACTGATTGCCTTTGTCACTATCGTGACCAAGGAGATCACCCGCTTTTTGCGCATCTGGCAACAAACACTGGTACCACCAGCGATCTCGACCTTGCTGTACTTTGTGATATTCGGCAGTCTGATCGGCAAACGTATCGGTCAAATGGACGGCTTTGACTACATGGATTTTCTGGTGCCAGGCCTGATCCTGATGTCTGTGATCAACGCCAGCTATCAGAATGTGGTGGGCTCTTTTTTCGGCGCAAAGTGGGGCAAGTCAATAGAAGAGCTGCTGGTCTCACCCACGCCCATCGTCATTATTCTGCTGGCCTACATCACCGGCGGCGTTGCCCGCGGTGCGCTGGTCGGCCTGATTGTGACCGGTGTTTCACTCTTTTTTTCCGACCTGCAGATCCACAGCCTCGCAGTACTGTTCAGCATCGTGATGCTGACCGCAATCCTGTTCTCACTGTGTGGTCTTATGAACGCTATCTTCGCCAAGACGTTCGATGACGTTTCCATCATCCCGACCTTTGTGCTGTTGCCACTGACTTACCTGGGGGGGGTGTTCTATTCGATTCATTTGCTCCCGGATTTCTGGCAACAGGTATCGATGGCCAACCCGATTCTCTACATGGTCAACGCCTTTCGATTCGGTTTTTTGGGGATCAGCGATGTAAGCCTGTTCGTCTCTTACGGCATGATTCTCTTTTTTATCACCTGTTTGTTTATTGCCAGTCTGTACCTGCTGGCCCGAAGCCGGGGGCTACGGGCATGATCGCAGATGTGTCTTCGCGCCCCTGGTAAGCCCTGGTCTAAAACGCTTCTACTACAGTAACCAAGATGAAGACGGGTGACGAAAAACTGATCCTCTATACCCGCAACTGGTGCGGCTACTGCACTATGGTCAAGCGTGCTGTTGCGCAGCTTGGGCTGACTCTGGAAGAGCGCAATATCTGGGATGACCCGCAATGGCAGAATGAACTGATGCAAGCACGTGGACGCGCCACGGTGCCGGTACTGCTTCGACAATCTACCGATGGAAAAAGCGAATGGATGGGCGAGTCGCGCGATATCATTCGGTATCTTTCTCACTATCGTGAAACACTAGAGTCCTGACGCTCAATCCTTCGCAGCTTCCGCGTACACCGGGCACATATGTGCTAGTGCTTCGTTGCCAAAAACCGGCTTCAATTGCAGTCGGTGCGCTGGACCTCATGCGCCTGCGCCGTGGCTGGTACCTGTATGTGGGTTCGGCCTTTGGCCCAGGTGGCCTTCGGGGGCGCCTCGGCCGACACCTGCGCGCAACCAAACGCAGGCACTGGCATATCGATACCCTGCTCGATCATTGCCCAATACGCCAGATCTGGTACCGGTGCGCCGGGCGCGAACTGGAGCATCGCTGGGCACAATTACTGCTGTCACACGATGGCGTCATCGTCCCGCTTGTAGGATTTGGTGCTTCAGACTGCCTCTGTCGCAGTCATCTCATCTGGGCACGCTCTTTGGAGAAGGTGCAGGAAGCTCGGCAGACCCTAGGGCCGATCGCTTCACTGTGAGACAAAGCCTGCCTATAATCGCCTGCAGTTTGCTCTAAAATCGGCTGCCGGCAGTGCATTTTCTCTCACTTGATTCTCTATCTTTGACGACGATGAAACGGTTTTCTTATTCTTCAGCGAAAACATTGCTTGGCACCATCACCCTTGGCCTTTGTATGAGTGCTGGGGCGCAAAGTCAGGCAGATCCCCCGGCAGACACCATTGAACTCATTGATGGCTCCGTCATTTCGGGGCAACTCCTGGGGGGCTCTTTCGCTCAGATTGTCTTTGAGTCCGACGCCGCGGGGAAACTGTCTATCCCTTTTGAAAAAGTTGTCGCAATCGAGTCCCACCAACCCATCGTGCTTAAGCTCTTCGATGATCGGGTGATACGCGCACCCTCGCTGAAACTAAGCCAGGGCCAGTTTGTCGTCATGACCGCCAGCGGCGTGCAGAGTTACACACTGGCGGATATCGACAAGATCAATCCCAAACCCTGGATACTCGGCCAAGGCTACAACTGGAACGGTAACCTGACCCTGGCGTGGGAAGTGCAATCAGGCAATACCAGCAAAAGCGAGCTGGACTACGCTCTGGATTCGGTCTGGGAAAGCCTGACTACCCGCTACACGCTGCGCGCCAGCGGCGAACTGGATTCTATCGAGTCTCAAACGTCCGATAAGATAAAAACGTCGGATGACTACACGATCATCGGCAAAACTGATCGCTTTCTTGCCAACAACGCCTACATGGGAGCTTACCTTTACCTTGAGGCTGACGAATTTGCACATCTGAAACAGCGCCTTATGTTCAGTGGTTATTACGGAAAACAGTGGCACTCGACACCCAAATTCAGGTTTTCAACGGAGCCGGGGCTGGCATATGTGTCGGATGATCATACCGGCTTGGAGAAGGATCAATATTTTGGATTCAGCTGGATCCTCAACGTGAAGAGCAATGTTCTCGGTCAGAGCACGCAGAGCTACCTAAATCAGGTTGGAGTTTGGAATCTTGAAGACAATACCGACATTGTGGTTAACACCAGAATTGGTATTACGGTTCCCCTGCTTTCCAAAATAGCTCTTAACGCAGAACTAAAGCTGGAGTATGACTCCGGGGCGCCTGCTGATATTGAAGCACTCGATCAGACTTTCAAATTTGGTCTGGGGTATCGCTGGTAGTTGATCTGAAGTGCAGTCGCTAACCATGCCCCCAGATTCTGCCCGTTGGCTCGTTATGTCTGCGTTGGTGACATCCGCTGCCGCGGATCACAAGTCCGCCTATCCCGCTAAATAAGTCACCGCGCCCTAAATAACGTTTGCATCACACCAGGGTCTGGGTTCGAACTACAACGACACGCCTTTCATGTGTATTAATATAGGCCCTGTTGAGAGAACCGCGCACGGATGCTTCTGACCAGCACACCGTAGCGTCACCTAATGTATTGCGCCAGCGGTGACTCGGCGGCGCGAGATCTGATCACAATAACCGAGGAAGACTCACATCATGTCAGACAAGATCAAGTTTCTGCTGGACGAAGAAGATATCCCCAAATCCTGGTACAACATCGTCTCTGACCTGCCCGTGCCACCAGCACCGGTGCTGCACCCGGGTACCGGGCAGCCGGTGGGACCGGACGATCTGGCACCCCTTTTCTCCATGGCCGCGATCATGCAGGAGGTCAGCGGCGAGCGGACCATTGATATTCCCGATCCGGTGCGTGACATCTACCGGCAGTGGCGGCCCAGCCCCCTGTTTCGGGCGCGACGCCTGGAAAAAGCACTGGATACCCCGGCCCGCATCTACTACAAATACGAGGGCGTCAGCCCGGCCGGCAGCCACAAACCTAACACGGCAATCGCGCAGGCCTTTTACTGCAAGGAAGAAGGCGTCAAGCGCATCACCACCGAGACCGGTGCCGGGCAGTGGGGCTCATCGCTGGCCCTGGCCGGGGCTTTCTTCGGCCTTGAGATCGAAGTGTTCATGGTGCGGGTGAGCTATGACCAAAAACCCTACCGCCGCGCCTTTATGGAAACCTTCGGCGCGACCTGCCACGCCAGTCCAAGTAACCTGACCGAGTCAGGCAAGAAAATCTTGGCCGAAAACCCCGATAGCAGCGGCAGTCTTGGCATCGCCATCAGCGAGGCCGTGGAACTGGCCGCCCAGCGTGATGACACCAAGTACGCACTGGGCAGTGTGCTCAACCATGTGCTGCTACACCAGACGGTGGTTGGACAAGAAGCCATGCGCCAGATGGAACTGGCCGACGACTACCCGGACATCGTGGTCGGCTGTACCGGCGGTGGCAGCAACTTTGCCGGCCTGAGTTTCCCCTTCATCGGTGCCAAACTGCGCGGCGAGCAGGACGTACAGGTCATTGCGGTAGAACCGGCTAACTGCCCCTCGCTGACCAAGGGTAAGTACGCCTATGACTTCGGTGACACCGGCAACCTCACCCCACTGGTGAAAATGCACACCCTCGGTTCCTCCTTCGTACCACCGGCTTCGCACGCCGGTGGCTTGCGTTACCACGGCATGGCACCGCTGGTCAGCCAACTGGTGGATCTGGGTGAAGTTACACCGACATCCTACTCCCAGACCGAGTGCTTCGACGCCGGGGTGACCTTTGCCCGAGCCGAGGGCATCGTGCCTGCGCCGGAGGCCAACCACGCCGTCAAGGGTGCCATCAGCGAGGCTTTGCGCTGTAAGGAAGAAGGCGAATCACGTGCCATATTGTTTAACCTTTGTGGCCACGGTTACTTCGATATGCAGGCCTATACCGACTACAACGCCGGCAAGCTGCAGGATTACGCTTATGACGAAGGTGAAGCGGCTATGGCGCTGGCGGGATTGCCGGCGGTGGCCTAATCGCACTTAAAGCAAGTAATGGACTGCGGCGTACCAGCGCCGCAGTCCGATTGGCGCTTATTCTCTACCTGAATTAAAATTACACGGTCAGGATGCGCTATCAACCTGATCTTTGTGCGGTTATTTCACGGGCAGGTAATCGCGCCCTTGCAGTATTGGGCCTTTCAAAAAAACGATTGACCCACGCCCTTACCACCCATGCTTGGGAGAGGAGATAAATGAGCTACCTTTTAGATGTCGTTATGCGCTGGGGTCATATCGTTTTTGGCGTGACCTGGATTGGCCTGTTGTATTACTTCAATTTTATCCAGACGGAGTACGTCAAAGAAGCTGATGATGGCGCCAAGGCAGATGTCATGGCCAAACTCGCCCCACGAGCTCTGTGGTGGTTTCGCTGGGCGGCGATGTTCACCTTCCTCACTGGTCTTCTATTGATTGGCAGTGTCATGCACCGCCATGGGGGGGTTAGTCTAAGCATCACCCTCGGCATACTTATGGGCACTCTGATGATGCTCAACGTCTGGCTGATCATCTGGCCTAATCAAAAGATTGTCATTGGCCTGGAATCTGGCGACAAAGCCGCAGCCGGACCCAAAGCGGGCCTGGCATCGCGGACCAACACTTTGCTCTCTTTACCTATGCTGTTTTTCATGGTGGCGTCCGGGCACCAACAGGGAATGGTTGGCGTTTGGGGCGGAGGCGGTGATATCACCGTGAGCGGTGTTGCTTTGCTGGTCGGCCTGGCCATTATCGTGATCATCGAGGCCAATGCGATCTGGGGCAAAATGAACGGTGCTATGCTGTCGGTCAAAGCCGTCATCACCTCCTCGGTGGTGCTTACGATCATCATGTCAGGGGTAGTTAAATACCTGTAAATAGCGATCACGCCCGATAAAGAGGACGCCTTACTGGCGTCCTCTTTTTTTGCCTGGCCGATTCGGCTGGCAAGCCGCATACTGCGCCAAGGATCACTTAAAATGATTGATCGCAATAAAATTCGTGAGGCTTTGCTGACGCGCAGTGCAGCACTAACTCGTAAATTGAACTGGGCTGGGTGGAAGCGATAGCGCTCGACCAACATGCCGACGAGTCGCGGCCCAACCCAAGGTGAGCGTATCTGCAGGGGGCGATCGTGGCTTTTACATGGTCATCGCACAGATCGCCGATAATCCGATCATCCTTCGCTACCTGCCACCCAAGCACGAGCGTGTGGCGGCAGCCATTACCGAGCGCGATCTAGAGGTCACCGGCCTCTTGATGTACCGCTACATTCGAAACAACTGCGCGGCGCTGAAGACACAACTTCCCTAATCCGTGAAGGAGAAGCCCGAATGAGCCAGCTACGCATCCCTGCAGCATTCATACGTGGCGGCACCTCAAAGGCCGTCGTCCTGAAGCGCACAGACCTGCCGCCAAACGAGGCCGAATGGCCCGCCCTTTTCGCGGCTATGCTCGGCAGCCCGGATCCCAACATGCGCCAGCTTAATGGCATGGGCGGTGGCATTTCTTCGCTTAGCAAAATTTGCATAGTCGGCCCATCGACACGTTTTGAAGCTGATATCGACTATACCTTTGCACAGGTCGGGGTAGTGAGCGATGCGGTCGATTTCAGCGGCAATTGCGGCAACATGAGCTCTGCCATAGGTCCGTTCGCCTATGACGAGGGCTTGGTCGGCGGGCCACGCGACGGCGAGGCCGTTATCCGTATACATAACACCAATTCAAAAAAGATTATCGTCGCCCGTTTTTCGGTCGCGGGTGGCCACGCCGTGGTGACTGGCGACTTCGCGATCCCGGGATTGCCCGGAACCGGCGCAAAAGTTGCACTCGACTTCCTTGACCCCACTGACACCTGCGGCCGTGGCACCCTGCCCACCGGACAGGCGGCAGATCTGATGACCCTAAAAGACGGTCGCGAGGTGCATGTCACCATGATTGATGCCGCAATTCCGTCCGTCTTCGTTGCGGCTGCTGGTATTGGGGGCGACACCAGGGCTCACCCGGCGAAAATCGATGCCAATGCCATGCTGATGGCCCAGCTGGAAGAAATCCGCCGACGAGCGTCGGTGGCCATGGGATTAGCCCCTGACGCCGAGGCGGCGACCTTGCAGATCGCCACGCCCAAAGTGGCTATGGTAGGCCCCGCATCTTGTTACGAAGACCTGGCGGGAACTCAACATGCGCCCCAGGCCCAAGACCTGCAGATTCGCATGATCTCGGGCGGGCAGGCACATCGCGCCGTACCGATGACTGGCACGCTGGCGCTGGCCTGCGCAGCAATCGTCGAAAACTCTGTGGTCGCGGGTTGCATCGCCAAGGGCGCAGACCCGTTAAACCTTCGCATCGGCACACCGAGCGGCATCGTCACCGTAGGAGCCACACGTGACCCCGTGACCGGAGCGATTGGTGCGATACGGATTCTTCGCACACAACGGCGACTCATGGACGGCCATATCTATGTGTCGCTTCCCGCGGCCCCAGTCTTGCCTCAACCGAACTAACGAAAAGAGTTACGCCCAATGATGAACCACGAAATCAACCGCGCTTTCAAAAACCGCATTCTGACCGGCGGCCCGGTGCTGATGCCCGGCGCAGCCAATGCACTCGCCGCACGCATAACCGAAGATCTGGGCTTCGAGGCGGTCTACCTTTCCGGTGCCGGCCTGACCAACACTTTCTTCGCGATGCCGGATATGGGATTCGTAGGTCTGAGCGATATCGCACAACACACCGCGACGATTCGCGACGCGACCGAACTGCCCATTGTGGTGGATGCGGATAACGGCTTTGGAAATGCGCTCAACGTCTGCCACACCATCCGCACCCTCGAACGCGCAGGCGCCAGTGCGGTGCAACTCGAGGATCAGGCAACCCCGAAGCGCTGTGGCCATTTCTCAGATCAGCAAGTGGTGCCGCTTAAAGAAGCACGTTCACGCATTCGAGCCGCAGTGGACGCTCGACAGAACGAGAACACGCTGATCATCGCTCGCACCGACGCCCGTGCCACCGCTGGCCTTACCGAGGCGCTGGAACGCGCTTCGGCCTTCATTGAGGATGGGGCCGACATCACCTTCGTCGAAGCGCCACTGTCTATCGGGGAGATGTGCAAAATTCCGGTGGCGCTGAACGAAACGCCGCAACTGGTGAATCTCGTTGTGGGCGGCAAAACCCCGATCCTGACCTTAGACGAACTGGGCGAGATGGGCTTTTCATTAGTTCTTTACGCAAATGTGGCGCTGCAAGCGGCTATTCACGGGATGCAAATAGCACTCGGCCAACTCAAAGAAACCGGTAAGATGGACCAGGACGGTCCCCTGGCAAGCTTCCTCGAACGCCAACGCATGGTGCGCAAGGATCATTTCGACAAGCTTGAGCAGCGTTACGCGTTCTAAGATCACAACACGAAGAAAACGCCTTTTCGGCCGATTCTTATTGGCGGGCATCGGGATTCGCGGCATCTGTAAAAACAGCCCAGTGCCGATCTGTTGCGCGATCCGTTGCTGCCAGCAATGGATCGTCACCTGGCAGGCGGCATACTACAGCCCGGATAGCCAGGCATGATTGATCGCAAAGCAATTCGCGAAGCACTGTTGGCCCGTCGGCAGATGCTGACCCGGGAAACCGACCTCAGCCAGTTGGAGACTGTCGAACTCGACCAAACCCGAGTCGGGCGCCTGTCGCGCGCCGCGGCCATGCAGGATCACCAGATGTCACTTGAGCTGGCCCGCCGGCGCGAAGCAATGCTCGAAGCCATTGCCCGTACTCTCGTGCGTATCGATGAAGATCCCGACTACGGGTTGTGTGATGACTGCGGTGAGGCCATCGCCCCTGCGCGGCTAGCGCTGGACCCAACCCAGCTTTGCTGTGTGCACTGCGCCGGCAAACGCGAGCAGGGATCGCCGTGAGATCCCACGATGTATCTCAGTCGCGCGTATACCCCAGGAACCAGGCGAAGCCCGCGAGCAGGCGATACAACTGGCGCAGTCGGGCCAACGATATAACAGCGTCGCCATGCCCAAGGAAGTCGGTCACGCACAGGCGATGCGAGACACCCCCGTCTTGCAGTAATTGGGCGAGACGACACGACTCCTGGGGTGGAATCACCCGGTCTTGTCGCCCATGCAGCAAAAACACCGGCGGCATGTCGAGCGGGAAATCGCCAGGCACCCGGTAACCTGACCAGGAATCATTAAACATCGTGACTACCTGGCGACAGAAGCTCTGCCGCTCGTGCGGGTCGGTCAGCAATCGGTGCAGTCCGGCCTCAACCGGATCAGATGTATCGAAAAGGGTATCCAGGTCGCTCGGTCCGGTATTGTCCAGGGCCGATGCCTCAACACAGCGCGACAGTACTTCGCGCACCGGGGCCAATGCCGGATCATCACCGCTATAGTAACTTCGGGCAATGATCAGTCGGCCATAGGGGTCAGCATGATCTGAGTTGATCAGAAAAGACGCTACCCGTTCAATATCAAAGTAACCGCCAATGAGGCACAAAGCGCGCAGCCGCTGGGCCAGCACTGCGCTGAGCGCTGCACGCAGTACGAAAATGCCAGAGAACGACACAGATAATAAAGACAGCCCGGGTGTCGTTACCATGGTCGAGTCAGCCACCAGTGACTCGAGCAATTGCTGTACCTCGTCGGGCTGGTCAACCGATATCTTCAGGGCGCGGATACTGGGGACATCCGGGATCAGCACCCGCAGGCCAGTCGCGCACAGGGCCCAGCCGAGATTCCGGATCCGGGGATCCTCACGACCACGAATCGCAAGGCCAGGCACAAAGATAGCCGTTGCCCGCGGTGCTCTGTCCGGCTGGTAAATATCGACTTCAGTACCGCTATGAACCACGGTCTGTGGCAAGCGATCACCGAGATTGCGCCGGAATGTGGACAGCAGTTGTAACGCTCCCAGCCAATCCAGATTGGCACGCTTGGTGCCACCGTCAACCCGCATCTGCTCTTTTTTCCCTGGAGTGCGATGACGCCCGTCAGAGGCGAACCGATCCACGCGGTGTATCAATAAGCGCCCGAAACGATACGGTATCCGATTCGGCACACTGCAGCGAATCATCTAGATCCATCTGCTGTAACGCCAGGTTGATCTGGACTGCATCCAAAGACTCACCGTGTAGGCCACTGAACCGGCAATTCCCTGGTGGCAGCACATCCACCGGGTGTGCGGACCCCTGCCACTGAATCACATGGGGCAACAATCCGCCGGCAAGGCACTGCCCATCGGGGGTAAATGCAAATTCCCACTTGAGGTGGGCACGTGACATGGAGCGCACTTTGCAACCGGCATATGCATCCAGTTGTGTCAGCGATGCGATTGCAGGTGTGCGTACCACCCAGGTCAGTAGCCGTGGGCTGACCTCTAGGTCGGCCCGGGTCTGGTCGCTGTCAAGAGAAAACCAGCGGGGAAAGGCGGGTGTCTTGCCATCAGGGTCAATCGCGATCACTTCAAGGTATACCGACCCACCCAGCGACAACACGGCATTATGAGTGCCAAGTTGCGGATGAACTCCGCCCGGTAACGGCAACTCACCCAGCAGATCCGCAACAAAAGTACACCCGGCATCAAGGGACGCCGCCGCTACCACCAGGTGGTCAACAGTGCACGGCATTACAACACTCACTGACATTCTCCCGGCGGTTCGACATTCCCCGAGCCCAGTGTACGCTGCACGATCACGGTATCCAGCCAGCGACCGAATTTCCACCCTACATTCTCCAAAGTGCCAACTTGTCTGAACCCAGCATGTTCATGCGCGCGGATGGAAGCCACGTTGGCGCTGTCGCCAATAATGCCAATCATCTGCCGGGCGCCCCAGGCGGTACAGGCATCAATCAGATCACCAAAAAGCCGTGCACCAATCCCCTGTCGCCGCGAATCCGCCTCGACATAAATCGAGTGCTCCACGGTATAACGATAGGCCGGGCGGGAGCGATACGGCAAAGCATAGGCAAAGCCGATAACCTTGCCGTGGACCTCGGCCACCAGGTAAGGCAATCGGGCATCCTTGGCCACTTGCCAACGCTCATTGATCAAAGCCGGAGTCGGCGGATCGAGTTCAAAAGAGGCGGTACCGTGCAACACCTCTTGCGCATAGATTGCATGCACTACCTTAAGATCCGCCTCAACCGCCGCTCTGGTGACAATATCCATCAGTTTTTTATTGTTAACCAATTCACTTTGTGTAAAAGGCTATTGTCAACCATCCGGAGTACAAAAAAAAAGGCCGGCTTAACGCCGGCCCCGCCATTCCCCTTATCCATCCTTGGGGCAATGACCTAAGAGGTTGTTATTTTTCAGCCTAAAAGTGGGGCAATCACAAGTGAAACGATCGCCATCACATTGATCAGAATATTCATCGAAGGCCCTGAGGTATCCTTAAATGGATCCCCTACGGTATCTCCGACTACGACGGCCTTGTGCACATCGGAACCCTTGCCACCGAGGTTACCCTTCTCGACATACTTCTTGGCATTGTCCCAGGCTCCGCCGGCATTGGCCATGGTCAGCGCCAGCAGTACACAGCCGAGCAGTGCACCGCCAAGCATACCGCCCAGTGCAGCCGGGCCGAGGGTGAAGCCGACGACCACCGGCGCGCCTACAGCCAGCACGCCTGGCGCGACCATACGCTTGAGCGCAGCCGTGGTGGCAATATCCACGCAACGGGCTGTATCCGGCTCCGCAGTGCCTTCCAGAAGGCCGGGAATTTCTTTGAACTGACGTCGAATCTCGCGAATCATTTCAAAGGCCGCATCACCCACCGCAGTCATCGTCAGGCTGCTGACCAGGAACGGGAAGATACTGCCCAGAAACATACCCGTTAGAACAATCGGATCATTGATCTGCAAACTGAAGTCTGGCAGGCGATGGGCCACAGTCTCGATATAAGCCGAGATGATCGCAAGGGCCGCCAGTGCTGCCGCGCCGATAGCAAAACCCTTGCCAATCGCTGCAGTGGTATTACCCAGTTCATCCAGCGAATCGGTAATCTGGCGTACTTCCTCGCCCAGGCCTGCCATCTCGGCAATGCCGCCGGCGTTGTCGGCAACTGGCCCGTAGGCATCAATCGCCATGGTAATGCCAACGGTAGCCAGCATACCAACCGCGGCAATACCAACTCCGTAAAGGCCAGACAACGAACTGGCGATCCAGATGATTGCGCACAGCACCAGTACCGGCACCACCACGGACTGCATGCCGATCGCAAGCCCGGCAATCATTACCGTCGCCGGGCCAGTCTCACCCGCGCGTGCGATCTTGCGAACCGGGCTGCCGGCGGTGTAGTACTCGGTCACAAGACCAATGACGATGCCACCAAGGGCGCCGACCACAACCGACCACCAGATATTAAGGCTGATATCCGACCAATGGGTCAGCGCCAGGGCCGCAACAATAAATATGACTGAGGCTCCGATGGTACCGGTACGCAGTGCCGTCTCGGGAGCCTTGCTCGAGGCACCCTTAACCAGGGCGATGCCTGCCAGAGAACACAGGATTCCGACCGAGGCCAGCGCCAGCGGCAAGAACATGAGCTTGCTCCGATCGCCACCAGCCAAGGTGTCCAGCACCTCAGGCCCCAAGGTAGCCGCGATCGCAATAGAGGCAATCATGGCGCCACAATAGGATTCAAAGATATCCGAGCCCATCCCGGCCACATCGCCGACGTTATCACCTACGTTATCAGCGATCACGCCGGGGTTACGCGGGTCATCCTCTGGAATACCGGCCTCAATCTTGCCGACCAGGTCGGCGCCTACATCTGCACTCTTGGTAAATATACCCCCGCCGACACGCGAGAACAGTGCCACCGTCGAAGCTCCCATGCCAAAACCGTGAATCACGTGAGCGGTATGTGGATCACCCCCAAAAGCGAGATAAAGAAGTCCCAATCCCAAAAGGCCCATGGCAGCAACCGTAAGGCCCATGATCGAGCCACCGTAAAACGCTACGGTCAATGCGGCAGCCGCGCCGTTTTCGGCGGCTGCGGTTGTGGTGCGCACGTTGGCCTGGGTTGCGGCAAACATGCCGATGTACCCAGCCGAGGCCGAGGCAATAGCGCCAATGAAAAATGCGATTGCGGTACGCCAGCCCAAATCGGAGAAAAATATCAATACGCCTACTACGATCGCGAATATCGCAAGGTAGCTGTATTCGCGGCGCATGAAGACCAGTGCACCTTTGTGGATTTGGTCGCCGATCTGGGTCACCTTGCCGGTGCCGGGAGCATAAGAAAGTAAAGTGCGATAGATAGCAAACGCTGCTATAAGGCCGATGATGCCCAGAATAACTGGAACCAAAGCAACAAAAGACATGGGAAATCCTCAAAGATAGGGGGTTCATTCAGCTTCTCGCCACCCCGACGGGCCGGCGAAGAGCGCGATATTACCATGTGGATCAAGCCCTTAGTCGTATCAAACCGTAAACAAAAATAAGCGATCGGTCCTGGCCGCCTGCAATCCGCGATCTGGCAGTCAGAGCCTGGCCCCTGTCATCGTGCCAGACAAAGCGTCTGCCATGATCCATAGCTGAGGACTCCCCGGATCGAACCGTACCGGGCAACATCCGTGGGGTCGCACTGCACGGCAAACCCGGCAAACGGGCCAGGCCCCATCACCGAACTGATGGCCGAGGTCTACCTGAGGAAAGTTTCGAAATCGGCCAAACACTTCCACGTTGCCAATCAGGCCGCAACGCAAGGCCATTTATCGCTCAGCTCTTGCGTCGGCGTGCTCGCGGATGCGCCTGATCATAAACCTTTGCCAGATGCTGAAAATCAAGGTGCGTGTAAACCTGAGTGGTCGAGATATCGGCATGACCCAACAATTCCTGCACCGCACGCAGGTCTGAACTTGATTCCAGCAGGTGGCTGGCGAAGGAGTGACGGAGCATGTGCGGGTGTACGCCACGCCCCAGCCCCTGGCGGGCTGCCCAGACCTGAACTCGTTTCTGAATCGCACGCGGTCCCAGGCGAGACCCCTGGCGTCCGATAAATACCGCGACTTCCTCCGGCTTTGCCAGGGTCTTTCGGTGCTCCAGCCAGTCAGTAATGGCCTTAATGGCATAGCGCCCGACCGGCGCCACCCGGGTCTTCCCTCCCTTGCCGGTAATCACGATAGTACAGGTGGCCAAATCAATATCCTTAAGATCCGTACCCGCCAATTCGGACAAACGCAGGCCTGACGAATAAAACAGCTCGAGCATCGCCCGGTCGCGGTAGTCCAGGTCCGAGCGCGGCTTGATCGCAACGAGTTGTGCCGCTTGTTCGATATTGAGGGTGCTGGGCAGTTTGCGCTGGCCGCGCGGGGCCGAGACACCCTCAAAGGGGTTGGCCTTGACTCGTTTCTCACGCAGCCAATAGCGATAACACGAACGCGCAGCCGACAGGCTACGGCTGATAGAGCGGCTGGCCAGCCCCGCATGATGTAAACGCGCAGGAAACAACCGCGCCTGTGCTGGCGCAAGCTTGAGCAGATTACTGACACCACGCTCGGCGGCAAATGCGACCAGCCGTGCAAGATCACGCTCATACGCCGACACAGTGTGAGTGGAAAACCGGCGCTCGTAACGCAGGTAATCAAGAAAAGCGCTGACCAGATTATCTTTGCCAGTCATAACCCGAACTCAGGGAAGATTAAGGCGGGTGCAGGCGGCACCGATCAGTCCCCCCAGCCCCTCAAGCAGCACCGTGTCCATATCTGCACGATAGCGCTGCGAATCATGCGCAGCCAGGATCACCCAGCCGAGTAGAACCTGATCTGCATTGCATATCGGTACTACTGCGCATGAACCAACCCGCGAAGCGCTGGCCGGTGGAAGGTGACACATCACCTCGGCCGATGGTGGGGCCTCGACCAAACAGGCGTTTCCCTGAAAACGCTGAATCAGCGCCTGCACCGTTTCATCAGAATAAGCCGCGAGAGCTTGCACTGGCGCCGTCGTGCCCACAATCGTATCGAGAAATTTGACTACAACGCTATCCAGGTCAAACTCCTTTTGCAACACCTCGGGCACAACGCGTGCCAGGTCGCTCAAATCACAGGCGCTGGCGATCGATTGAAAACAGCGTTGCAGCCGCTGTTGTAGCTGACTGTTTTCGCGCGCCGCGTTCATCAACGACTTCAAGCGACCACGTTCAGCACCAAGCTGGTCACGCAGGACAGTAACCTGGCGTTCCAGCAGTGATACCGCACCGGTACGACCCGAATGAGGAACCACCAGTTCGGTTAACAAGGCGAGGTGGCGCTCAAAGAAATCCGGGTGACGGCGCAGAAAATCCGCAACCTCACGCTCCTCAAGGCCAAGCCCTGGCGTATCGTCAGAGGTCGGGCGCGAGGTCATATCACAAAATCGGCCACTGCCCATCGAAAACGTTGACGGCCGGGCCATTCATACTGATAGGACCATGGCCGGGCCAGGTCACGCTGAGTAGGCCGCCCGGGAGCGTCACACAAACCGTGTCATCGATGCGCTCCTGCAAACGACACACGGCAACGGCCGCGCAAGCCCCGCTACCGCAGGCAAGCGTTTCTCCCACACCACGCTCCCAGACCCGCAGGCGCAAGGTCTGCCTGTCAACCACTTGGACAAAACCCACATTGGTGCGCTGCGGAAAATCGGGGTGACGCTCGAGCATTGGGCCCAATTGATCCACCCCAGCGGCATCAATATCATCGACGATCAGCACCGCGTGGGGGTTGCCCATCGATACGGTTCCGATCCGCAACGTTTCACCCCCAACCACAATCGGGTAATCGCCAGCGACGGCCGGCGCGTTAAAAGGGATATCCCGAGGTTCGAAACTGGGGGGCGCAAGTTGGGCCCTAACCTGCCAGTTATCGGCCACCGTCAGACGGATACGCGTGCTGATGGTCTGTATTTCAAGTTCACGGCACTCGGTAAGGCCTTGCTCGATCAGAAAACGACCAAAACAGCGCGCTCCGTTGCCGCACTGGCCGGACTCGCTACCGTCGGCATTAAAAATGCGCATGAAAAAGTCGGCATCACCAATGGCTGGCTGCGCTACGATCAACTGGTCACAGCCAACGCCGTGATTGCGATCTGCCAACTGTTTCACCATAACGGTGTCAAGGTCCAGTGGCGTGCGCACCCCATCGAGCATGACAAAATCATTGCCCAGCGAGTGCATCTTGGTAAAGGGAAGCTTGCGCATGCTGATTTAGGGCGCTCGGCCCATTCGGTCTGACGCCAGCGTAATTATAGTCCGGGGCAGATCATCGCCCTGGCAGGCCAGCCCGGCGCCGTGTTACCCCTGCGTGGGCTGTGGAGGGCAAAACCGAAGCCAGTCAATATTCGAGTCGCCGATAGCCAGAAACCAGGGGTTGAGGACGCTCGCTTTGTTGTAATGCAACTCTGCGCCCGCGCAATCAATCAGTTGACCGCCGGCCTCGTTCAGTATGCAGTGGGATGCGCAGGTATCCCATTCCGAGGTGGGGCCAAGCCGCGGATACACATCGGCATCACCCTGCGCGATCACACAAGCCTTTAGCGCACTACCCATGCTGACGATCTGAGGAACAGTTCCACTCGCCGCTGTGAGCGCATTAAGAAACGCGCTTACCGCCTCGCCGGAATGCGAGCGACTGGCAACCATTCGTGGCCGGGAGGGGTCATACGGCTCTACCTGTATGCGCTGAGCCGGCTTTTGTGCGATCTGTCGCCAGGCGCCCGCACCTTGAGCTGCAAAATAGCTGGTCCGGGTACATGGGCTGTAGACCACGCCGAGGATCGGTTTGCCGTTTTCAGCCAGGCCGATATTGACACTGAACTCACCGTTGCGGCGAATGAACTCCTTGGTGCCATCGAGTGGGTCAACCAACCACAACTGTGGCCATTGCAGGCGATCTTCAACATCAATACCCTTGGATTCCTCAGACAAAACCGGGATATCGGGTGTCAAGGCTTGAAGTTGCTCAACGATGACGTCATGAGCACGGTGATCCGCCGTGGTGACTGGCGAGCCATCAGCCTTGTGGGCAATCTCGTACTCTTTCTCGTAAACATCGAGAATCACATCGCCCGCTGCTATTGCAATGTTGACGACCTGTGCCAGCAGCGTATGGTTACTCACTATTTCTGCCCCAGCTTCTCAGCCACGAGGTAGGTGGCGAGCAAACTGCGGGCATCGGAGAAATCCTCCCGGGCCCGTAATCCACAAAGATCCGCCAGCGGCCATTGCGCCGTTTCAAGAGCTTCGGGTTCATCGCCATCCAGCGGCGATTCAAACAGATCGCGCGCAATAAACACATGAGTTTGATAATCCGAATATGCCGGAGTCAGCGATACCCTCGCCAATCGTTCAATCACGCCTGCAGCAAACCCCGTCTCCTCCCGCAATTCACGATGGGCCGCCTGATCCGGCGTTTCACCGGCATCGATACGCCCTTTAACGAAGCCCAGTTCATAACGTTGCAGACCCACCGCATACTCACGAACCAGCAGCAACTGGTCAACCGCCGGCAGAGGCACCACCAGTACCGACCCGGTGCCCTGGCCTACCAACCGCTCAAAACTGACCTCATTGCCATTAGAAAAACGCAGGTCCACGCTTTCGATATTAAAAAGACGACTACGCGCCACTACGGTGGTCTTGAGGATTTGGGGTAACACGCTCATGAGTGGGCGGGTGCGAGCTTGCCTGGCGGGATACTGATGGGAGTGCAGATTAACCCAGACCACCCTTCGAAACAATGCACACCCTGCGGCATAGGCCACTGCAATGCAGGGTAAATCCGACAGCGCACGGTCGGCGCTAAAATATCCGGTACAGTCCAATTATTGTGGGTGCTTTGTCGCCCTTTACCTTCATAACAGGCGTTACACATACTATGGCCGTGATTGACTGGACGCAGATTGACTCGGTATTCCTGGATCTGGACGGCACTTTGCTGGATCTGCATTTTGATAACTACTTCTGGACTGATTTCATCCCGCGTCGATACGCAAACGAGCACCGAATTGCTCTGGACGGCGCGCGCAGTACACTTTTTGCCCGGATGCATGCCCTGCGCGGGACGCTCGAGTGGTACTGCGTGGACTTTTGGACCCATGAACTGGGTCTGGACATTGCCGGCCTTAAAGCCGAACTACGCCATCTTATTCAGATCCGCCCTGGCGCCCGTGATTTCCTCACGGCGCTGCATGCCGATACCCGGCGGGTGGTACTGGTCACCAATGCTCACCCCGCCAGCATCGACCTTAAGATGAACCAGACCGGCCTGGAGCCAATGTTTGATCGTATTGTGAGTTCCCATACGCTGGGTTATCCAAAGGAGTGCGCAACTTTCTGGACCCATCTGCAAGCCATTGAGCCGTTCGCGGGGGATCGCACTCTTTTCATTGATGACAATCTTGCGGTACTGCGCGCAGCCGGCGCCTACGGCATTAGTCACCTCCTTGCCGTGATACATCCCGACTCGACCGGCGAACCTGTAGACCCCGAGGAGTTCTGCGGCCTGCATGCCTTCGAGGAACTCAACGGTTTTTCCACAGCCCGGGAAACCGCAACCTCGGCAGGTGCCACATGATCCGAACTGCTGATCTTTATGATGCCCATGCCGACCGTCTGCAGGTGGTGCAGCCAATTTTTGCTGATTTTGGCGGTGCGGAGCACTTTGAAGGCATTATTGCCACGGTCAAAGTATTCGAAGACAACAGCCTGGTACGTTCAACGCTTGAGGGCGAGGGCGCGGGAAAGGTTCTGGTTATCGATGGCGGTGGATCGTTGCGCTGCGCACTGGTCGGCGACCAGATCGGCGCGCTTGCGCAAGATAACGGCTGGCACGGGTTGATCGTCTACGGCTGCATCCGCGATAGCCAACAACTGTGCACCCTGCCAATTGGTATCAAGGCGCTCGGGGCCTGTCCGGCTAAGAGCGTTAAACGCGGTGAGGGGCAATCGCAACTATCCGTGCGTTTGGCCGGCACCACTTTTACCCCGGGCCACTATCTGTGGGCCGACAGCGACGGTATCCTCGTTGCATCGACCCCACTACCTTAAAACGTGGACCTGTCCGACACGTTCGTCACCGAGTTCGCAGACCGCCTGTCACGGCCTGGGGCCACACCGGACCTTGATCAACAGCCAGCTCTGGCCGCGTTTATCCACCTGGCCGAGGAACTCAACTACTCTTTCGACAAATCCGAGCGCGCCTGGCCGACAAAGTTGTCGGACTGGGTACGACATCTGCGCCGCCGGCCGTTTTTCGGTGAAAAAGGTATTTATCTTTGGGGCTCGGTCGGGCGCGGTAAAACGGTGATGATGGATACACTGCTCGACAGCCTGCATGGTTCACACTGGCGGCGGGTGCACTTTCACCGCTTTATGCTCGAGATCCACGAGCGCCTGCGGGCCTTGCGCAACCAGAGCGACCCTTTGCGCCGGATCGGTACCGAGATTGCAGGCAAAACCCGGGTGCTCGGTTTCGATGAGTTTTATGTTTCCGATATCGGAGATGCCATGATTCTTTCCGGGCTATTGCACGCCCTGGTCGAGCAAGGGATGACCCTGATTTTCACCTCGAATACGCCGCCATCGTCACTTTACCAAGGCGGGTTGCAGCGCGAGCGCTTTTTGCCGGCTATCCAACTGATAGAAACGCATACCCGGGTAATCCACCTCGGCGGTGTGCGCGATTACCGTCTTGAGGCGCTCAGCTCGGCACCCACTTACCATGCACCCCACAACGCCCAGGCACAGGCCCAGATGGAAACGACGTTCCACCAGATCAGCCCTGGGGGTACGCTTGCGCCTGGGGCTGTTACCATCAACGATCGAAAGATTGAGTTGCTGGCGCTCGGCGACGGAATCATGTGGTTCACATTTGAGACGCTGTGCGTCGGGCCGCGCTCAAAGGCCGATTACGTTGAGATTTCCCGGGCTTGCCACACCCTGCTGATCAGTGAGGTCCCCTACCTGGACGCGGAGCACGATGACGCAGCACGGCGCTTCGTCGAACTGATTGATGAGCTTTACGACCGGCGGGTCAATGTCATCGTCTCGGCAGCCACCAGCCCTGATGCGCTGTACCGTGGCGAGCGAATGGCGCGGGGCTTTGCCCGAACCGCCAGCCGGCTGCATGAATTCCAGTCAACCGACTATCTTTCCAGCGCGCACCGACCCTGAGTCCAGGTGCCGATCTCAGCCACTCGCCAATCCAGCGGCGATCAGGGCATTTGCGTACCAGCGGTGAAAAGCATGGACACTGGGCTCAAGGTCGGAACAAAACCGCCCGGGCCGGGCCAGTACCGAGTTAAGTCCATGCTGCTGGGCCTCAAGCACTGCTATGTCCTCGTCCATACCAACGGCCATTCGCTGTTCATAGCGGGCCAGCACCTCATCGAAATCCGATCTTGCTACGCTGTCCTGGCCAAACAGCAGGGTCAGACGAACCTGGGTGCTGGATGCGCCGTTCGGGATCGCCTCCAGCATCCACACGGCATCACGTGAGGCGGCAAAAGTCAGCGCAGGATAGACCCAGGTATAGCGAGTTCCATTGGCCAGCCTTCCCAAAAGGCCTGGCAAAACAGGCAGCGGGCGGGCGGCTTCTTCGAGAACACCGACGCTACCGAGAATGCGGTGCTCGCCAAATTGGCTGACGAAAGAGCCCCGGGTCGCCTGCAGCGGGTCGGGCTCGGCGTAAAGCCCCGAGAATGTGCCCGGGTGCACTTTGCGCAGATGGTAATACTCGTTGAAAACCTCAAGAAACGATTTCCAGTTGCAAGCGACCTGGAATTCCCGGGTGCTGGCCGTCACCAGCGTATCCAATTGCCAGGGGCTGTGTAGTGTTTCGAAATCACCCAGCCAGGTATCGACCGGGGCAGCGCTGCCATCAATATTGACGAAAATGAAACCGGCACGCACTGCGCTTTGCACTTCGATCAGGCCAAAATCGGACCGGTTAAAATTTTCTGCGCTCTGCATTCGTGGCGCCGCGATCAGCGTTCCATCAAGTCCATACGTCCAGGCATGAAATGGGCAGCTAAGGCGGCGACAACTCCCCCGCCCCGGCTCCAACAGCCGCATTGCCCGGTGCCGGCAAGTGTTAGCAAAAACCCGGATCACCCTTTCCTCATCGCGTACCGCCACCAGCTCTGTGTCAGCAACCGAGAACGCGAAGTAATCTCCCTGATCCGATAGTTGATCGGCTCGCCCGGCGCTGATCCAGCCGGCCCGGAATAGGGTTTCGTGCTCGAAAGAGAGAAATTGAGGGTCGCGATAACAGCACGGGTCAAGCGATTGCGCACGGCTGGCATCCTGAAGAATCTGGCTGACATCCAATGGAATCACACTCGAGCCTCCCGCAAACGACCACATCGGATCATCCATGGCTTGAGCCCGAAGATGCAAGGGATTTCTGGGTGCGACACGGTACGTCAGTACATCTCCTGCGGATCCACATCTACCGACCAACGCACCCGGGTGGCTTCACGCAAGCCTTCAAGGCGGGCCAGCCAATCGTCCAAAAAGCGGTGCAGTTGCCCCTCGTTAGAGGCCGCCAACAGCAATTGTGCCCGGTAACGCCCGGCGCGGCGCTCCATCGGCGAAGGCACGGGCTCCATCAGCCGAACACCGGCCCGGGCGGCCCGGGCTTTACCCACGCGTACCGCCGAGCGCAGAAAATCCAGAGGTGGCCCGCTGCGTGCTGATTCTGCGCGCAGCAGTACAAACCGGGCAAAAGGCGGGTATGCAGCAGCCTTGCGCTCTGCCAGAGCGGTATTTGCGAAGCCGGCAAAGTCGTGCTGAACCAGTCGCGCATAGGCGGGGTTGTCCGGATGCTCCGTCTGTACCAGTACCTCGCCCGGTCGTTGCCCGCGCCCAGCCCGGCCCGCCACCTGCGCCAACTGTTGGAACATCCGTTCTGGCCCACGAAAATCAATACTGTAAAGCCCCTGATCCATGGCCAGCACACACACCAGAGTGATCCCGGCGAAATCATGTCCCTTGGACAGCATCTGCGTGCCGACCAGGATATCCACCTCACCCTGGCGCACCGCACTCAGGGCCTGCGCCAGATCCTGGGAATCTCCTGCGGCATCACTATCCAGGCGCAACACCCGGGCGCTTGGGAATATCCGCAGCAGCGCTTCTTCGACGCGTTGGGTGCCCTCACCTACAAGATACAGCGACTCGCCAGCACATTGCGGACAGCAATGTGGCGGTAGTGCATTAGCCCCGCAGTGGTGACAGATCAGGCGATTACTGCCCCGGTGTAAAGTCAGCCTGGCATCACAGCGCTGACACTGCGCCTGCCATCCACATTCGGAACACCCAAGCAATGGGGCAAAACCACGCCGGTTAACGAATACCAGGCTTTGCTCTGCCCGCTCCAGGCGTTTACCGATGGCTCCAACCACCGGCGCCGTCAGGCCCTCGTTGACGGCCAGGCGGTTCAGATCCAGGATCTGTACCTTGGGCATTTGTGCGACACCCGCCCGAACCGGTAGCACCAGGCGCCGGTAGCGGCCGCTGCGAGCATTGGCAACACTCTCCAAAGATGGAGTAGCCGAGCCCAGCACCACCGGTACCCCACTTAACTGAGCCCTTTTTACTGCCACATCCCGCGCGCTGTAACGGAATCGATCACGCTGCTTGTAGGAAAGGTCATGCTCCTCGTCCACGATAATCAGCCCCGGTCGGGACAGGGGTGCAAAAACGGCTGAGCGGGTACCCAGAACGACCGCGGTGCTGCCCTCACGGGAACGCCACCAGGCGCGATGACGCTCCCCCGGGCTTAGTCCCGAGTGCAGCACCGCCAAAGACCCTCCCAGGCGTGCCTGGAAGCGTTCCACCAACTGGGGGGTCAACGATATCTCCGGCACAAGCACCATCGCCTGGCAGCCACGGGAGACCGTCTTCGCCACGCAATCCAGGTAAACCTCAGTTTTACCGCTACCCGTTACCCCATCCAATAAAAATGGCACGTAGTTGCCGTTGGCCTGATCAATCGCTAGGCAGGCATCGCGCTGCGCTGCGTTCAGGCGTGGTGGCGCCGACAACGGTGCCGGTGATACTGATGCAGCCGTGACCTGCTCAATCCAGCCACGGTCTGCCATTAGCGCCACTGTCGACGATGATCGGGGTGCCAGACCCAACAATGTTTCACCCGCTAAACCTGCTGCGCCAGCACTCACCAGCACCTGGAGCACGTGATGCTGCACGTGGTAGCGCACGGGCAATGTCGATAACGCCTGCTGGCCGGCATCACAGATACGCCAGTGGGGAACAACCCTGGGTGCGGCGGGTCGATCGCGGCGCAACAAAGAAGGGATGGCTGCTTGCATCACCTCGCCGATAGGATGGTGGTAATAACGTGCAGCCCATTGCGCCAGCGCAAAAACCTGCGGTGTCAGTAAGGGTTCGTCATCGAGCACCCGGATGATGCGGCGCAGACGTCTCATGGGTACCGCGCTTTGAGCCGACATACCGCAGACAATTCCGACTACGGTGCGCTTTTGCAGCGGCACCATGACCCGCATGCCCGGCACGGGCAGCGACTGATTGTCCGTGCAGGAATAATCAAACAACTGACGCATTGGTACAGGCAGTGCCACCTGCACAACTTGTGCATCAGTCAACGTTGCACCGCCTGATCTAACCTGCCTAAGTTAGGCGGTAGACTTTTTGTCACACACAAGTAATCGCTCATAAATATTTGAGGGCGCAAGGAGATTCAAGGTTGCCCACAATCTCTGTGGATAACTTTGTGTACAAGTTCACAAGACCGGGCCAATCCTAACCGACGGACCCGAGATTTATTCAATTGCCTATTTTTTAGGCAGGTAAATTTGAGCGGTATTTCAGTCATTTAGGATAACTGACCTGGCCTTTGTCACTATGCCCCTCAGCGCGGTGCACAATATTGCGAACAACCCTGAAGGTGTGCACAAAAAGTGCCTGACTAGGTACATTAGCAGGTGCTTATGCTCTTTATTGATCATACATTTAGGTAACAGACTTGAGCGCTCACAACAAATGTTTAACCCATGTCCCGCTGCAAAACAACCACCATGGAATGATCACATATGAAGAACTGGGACTGCATTTTTGATGCGATCAGCAAAGCCACCGGCACAAAGTTTAACGGTGCGCACCTAACGCCCATCGGCAACGACAAGGTTAGTGATACTCAGATTATCAGCGATGGGCGCGAAGAATACTTTATCAAGCGCGCAGCTGCTGACGCGCTTCAGCGTCTTGCTGCTGAAGTTGAGGGACTTGAAGCGCTGCGAAAAGTTAAGCTACTCACGGTGCCGCGGGTCATCGTCAGCGGCCTCGCTGGTTCTTGGTCTTATATAGTACTCGAGCGACTACGCTTCGCCCCGGCAACTGATCACAGTGCGACGCAACTGGGCCTTCAACTGGCCTGTCAACATCGCATCACCGATGAAACCTTCGGCTGGGATCACGACAACTTCATCGGTCGCAATACGCAGTTAAACCGGCGCCAAACCGACTGGGTGAGATTCTGGTGCGACTGCCGACTACGGCCGCAACTGGACCTCGCGGCGTCAACTGCCAGTGGCAAAGTTCTGGCAAAATCCGGCGAAAGGCTGCTGGAATCTTGCGGTGCTTTTTTCAACGGCTATCGACCCACTCCGTCACTACTGCATGGAGACCTTTGGGCCGGTAACTGGGGCACCCTGGCCGACGGCTCTGCAGTGGTGTTCGATCCGGCCGTTTATTTTGGTGACCGCGAAGCCGATCTGGCGATGACCGAGCTTTTTGGGGGGTTTGGACCAGCGTTCTACAGCGCCTATAGTGATGCCTGGCCACTCGATGCCGGCTATGGCGCGCGCCGCAACCTTTACAATCTGTATCACGTACTCAACCACCTTAACCTGTTTGGCGCCAGTTACCTGCCCCAATCCGAGCAACTGATCCTCCGCCTGCTGGCCGAGGTGCGCTAAGCAAGGCGCTCAGTCAGGACGGCGCCGACTCAGCAGCTCACCAAAACTCACGTATTCACTTCCTCCCAGCCGACCGATTGGATTGATTTTGTCAGCAAGAAATTTGACTCGACCTTTGGCATCTTCACCAATGACCGAATCATCAACGAAAACACCGTGAACTTCGCCCAATATCAGCGACTGGGGGTCGGGGCCAATGTATTGAATATCGTAAAGGCTGCAGGCGAATGCGACCCGTGCGCTGGCAAGACGTGGCAACCGCGACCCCTCTAACTCCGTCGTCTCGAGCCCAAGCTTGACCACTTCGGACTCGCCTGGGGGTAAGTTGGCTGACGAAGCATTCATGGCATCCAACTGATCCAGGCTAACAATGTGGATCACAAAGTCCTGTCGATCACGAATGTTGTCCCGGGTATCCTTGGCGCCACCCTCGGGCTTCATGCCGGCTGAAATCATCATCAGCGGGGGGTTGCTTGAGATCGCATTGAAATAGGAAAAAGGCGCCAGGTTGAAACTGGCATTGGCATTTTCTGACAGCACCCAGGCAATGGGGCGTGGAATGACGGTCTGGGTCAACGTGAAATAAATCTGTTGGGGCGTCATATCCCCGAAATTGATAAACATCTTCTTACTCCCGGTTGTTGCCTGAGATCCCCGCTTGGGGTCATTCCCCAACTCAGATAATCTTGCGCAGTTCGTACTCGAGAATCCCCTCTGCTCCATGCTCGCGTAGCGCCGGAATCAACGAACGCACACTTTCGCGATCCACCACCGTCTCAAGCGCCACCCACTGCTCATCGGAAAGGGCGCTGACCGTAGGCGCATGCAAACTGGGCAGTAACTGAAGAATTTCGTCGAGCCTGTCCCGCGGTGCATTCATTTTTAGCGCCACCTTCTGGTGCGCCGCCAGCGAAGCCTGCAGCAGCAGCGCAATATGCTCGATCTTGCGTCGCTTCCAGGGATCAGCCATTGCATCCGGGTGGGCAATCAGGCGGGTATGCGTATGCAACAGGTCGCAAACAATGCGCAGCCCGTGCGCACGGATAGTGCTACCGGTTTCGGTGATCTCCACGACTGCGTCCACCAGTCCCTCGACCGCCTTGGCTTCGGTCGCACCCCAGGAAAACTCGACCTCACACTCAATGCCCCGCTCGCCAAGATAAGAGCGGGTGAAGTTCACCAGCTCGGTGGCAACCCGCTTGCCCTGTAGATCCTCGATCGACTGGATTGGTGAATCCTGCGCCACCACCAATACCCAGCGGCAAGGCTGGTCAGAGCTCTTGGAATAAACAAGGTCGCAGACCTCCTCAACCTTCGCGCCAGTCTCGAGAATCCAGTCCAGCCCTGTCAGGCCCAGATCCAAGGTGCCCTTGGCCACGTAGGTCGCCATCTCTTGGGATCGCACCAGCGCGCACGAGATCTCTGGGTCATCAATACTGGGAAAATAGTTGCGAGACCCCGACTGGATGTTCCAACCGGCCTGCTTAAACAGCGAGATGGTGGCTTGCTCAAGGCTCCCTTTGGGTACGCCCAGCTTCAACTGATTCATGGAAAGATCCTGATATCCGGGAAAAAGGGCGGCGGATTATCGCATACGCGATTGTTTATCACGGCGAAAAGGGTCAGCCGCGCAATTCGCTGATCAACGGCACGATGACTTCCTGTAACACTTTGCGGTCAAGCGGGCCAATGTGCTTGTAGCGGATTACCCCCTCACGGTCTATAACGAAGGTCTCAGGCACTCCATAAACCCCCCAGTCGATTCCCGCATTGCCTTGCCCATCGACCGCAATCATGTGGTAGGGATTGCCCAACTGGCCAAGCCAGGCCCGGGCATCCTCCGGGGCATCCTTGTAGTTCAGGCCAACCAGGGTAACCAGGTCCTGCGCCGCGAGCTCATTGAGCAAAGGGTGCTCAGAGCGACAAGCCACGCACCAGGACGCCCATACATTCAGCAGCCAGACCTCACCGCGCAGATCTGCGCTACCCACCGAATCATCCATGGCCAGCAAACGTGGCAACTCGAAGGCCGGTGCCGGTTTACCAATCAACGGCGAGGGCACCTCACGGGGGTCGAGCGTCAGGCCTACTGCCAAAAACGCACTGATCACGAGGAAAACCGCAAGCGGTACAAGATAACGAAGTGATTTCATATCAGCACAAAAGCCGCTAAGCGCCCGCTACAGCGTACGCCTGCGGGCAGGAAAAATGCTGGCCCGCCGTGATGGTCGCCAAGACCTCAGCCACCCTGTTCGGCCGTGGAATTCTCGGCTAGCAGAGCCCTGATGACGCTAAATACCTCGGGGGCGTCAAAATTCCTGGCGCCGGTTGCGATATAGCGTGCCCGACCAGAGCGATCGACGATATAACTGGTCGGCAAAGCTCGGACTTTCCATTGCTTGGTCACGACCATGTTCTCATCCAGCAGTACCGGAAAGTCGAGCGGAGGATCAAAACGCTGCAGAAAAGCCGCGACCTGTCCCGCGTCCTCGCCCACGTTGACCGCGATGAGCTCAAAAGGTTCTGCCGCCAGGCGGTTACGGACCACCTGCATCGATGGCAATTCCTTCACACATGGGGTGCACCAGGACGCCCAGAAATTAACCACCAGCACCCTCCCCAGAAAATCGGGCAGCGCACGCGGGCGGCCATCAAGATCCTTAAGGTGTAGCTTGAGCGGTGAACCATACTGGCTTGGCACGGGCGTAAACAGATCGCCCGGTCCCGTGGCCGACGCTATCACACTGGCGGTAGCGGCAGTACCGGCAATAAATCCCGCGACTATGAACGCGGCTACGGTCAGTCGCCGAGGCACTGTGCCAGATCAGTTGATGGCGGCGGCAGCCGCGGCGTTCGCCAGTCCGATTAACTCACCAGCGGGAACATATCCGGGAATGGTTTTACCATTTTGCAGCACGATCGTCGGTGTTCCGCGCACCCCGACCAGTTCAGCCACTTCCATATGCCGAGCGATGTCCGTGTCGCAGATGCGCGGCTCAATCGCTCGTCCTGACTTCGCATCAGTCATAGCCTGCTGGGGATTATCCGCGCACCATACCGATACCAAAGTATCGAAAGATGATGACTTCGTGCCGGCGCGGGGATACCCCAGATAACGCACCTTAACGCCCCCGGCGAGCAACTGATCGACTTCCTTATGCAGACGAACACAGTAACCGCACTCGGTATCGGTAAACACGGTGATCGTGCTCTTTGGCTCCGCCGGGGAAAAAACCACCATCCCCGCCTCGTCCAGATCTTCAATTGCGCTGCGACGCCCGGTTTGTCTAACCTCTTCGGTCAGGTTGACGGTTGTATCCAAGTCAATCAGATCGCCGTGCAACAAATAACGGCCATCGGCAAAAAGGTACACCACCTGTGGGCCGAATGTGACCTGGTACAGGCCCGGCAGGGGCGTAGCCTTGATTTCATCCGGCGGCGTACCTGGTATCAGGGTTGCAGCGGTTTCCAGTACCCGTTGGGGTAATTCCTGCGCTGCAGCAGTGCTAAGCCCAAGCAGTCCTAGGGCAATCAGAATAGAGCGAAAAAACATAGTGATCCCGTCAGCTAAGGAGTAAAAACAATCTAAACGCGAGCCATTAGTGTACTCCAGTCCTGTTGGCCCCGCTGCTGGCCAAGATAGCCCGCGTCGAGTCATAAGCGCGCACGGGCGCCACTTAAGCAAATAAAACAGTTAAGCATGAGGGTCGACCTCACCACGGCAAATCACTCGGGTGATAACCACTCCACCAGGGTGTAGAGCATCTGTCCTTTGGAAGATTTGGATGGGCCCGCCACCTTTGCCGGGAAAAGCCGCTGCGCTGGCTGCGCACCGGTGCGCGCTGCTTTTGCAGAATCAACTAGTCGCACACAGTTAGCCGGGTAGTGCTGGCGGTTGCGCCCGGGCATGTAGACCAAAGCCCAGTACTCTTCCGAGACCTCGGTTTGGGGGTCAGGCGACACGAAACCCTGCATAGCTTCAAAGCTTAAGCAAAGTCGCTGTCCGCCCTAGGGAGCGCGAGTAATGATGTAGCCGCCGGACTTCTCATCGTGCTGTAGCTGCAACAGGCCGCGGTTGGCTGCTTCTTCAAGTAAGGCAGCAAACGACTGGAAGCCATGATAACGCTCGCTGAATCCGGGCTGGCGACGTTTTAGTGTCTGCTTGACCATCGAACCCCAGACCTTGTCCGTTTCACCACGCTCTTCAAAAAGATCTTCCAGCGTTGCCATGACCATATCGATGGCATCCTGGCTGCGCTTCTCGTCCTCGCTCAACCCAGATTTCTTTTTGGATGCGGTGGCCTTGGCCTTTTTCTTTCGAGTCGGGCGCTTGGAGCGTACCAGATCATCGTAAAAAATGAACTCGTCGCAATTAGCCGTCAACAGATCAGAAGTCGAGTTCTTGACCCCTACACCAATAACGTACTTGTTGTTCTCGCGCAACTTGCTCACCAGCGGTGAAAAATCAGAGTCGCCGCTCAACACCACAAAACAATCGACATGGGACTTGGTGTAGCAAAGATCCAGCGCATCAACGACCATACGTATATCGGCAGAGTTCTTGCCAGATTGACGCACGTGCGGAATCTCAATGAGCTCAAACGCGGCTTCGTGCATCGCCGCCTTGAAGCTCTGGTAACGATCCCAGTCCGAATAGGCTTTTTTGACCACAATATTACCCTTGAGCAGCAGCCGCTCAAGCACTGCCTTCATGTCAAATTTCTGATCGGTAAAATCGCGTACACCCAGGGCAATGTTCTCAAAATCACAAAAGAGCGCCATATTCCGGGTAGTAGTGTCGGTACTCATGATGGGTTTTCCGTTTTGCAGGTTGCTTGGCCATATACCGGGCAAAGCATAAAAGAAGGCGGGTTCAGGGAGAGTCTAACCGCACCACCGTGCCCGGGCTACATTTGGGGTGCGACATATGACGCCGATGTAAGAGTGCGGGCCTGGTAGCGTAATCCCCCACTTTGCAGTTGTGCTGCCAGCATCGGCGTTGCATTCAGGTGGGCGCGCAGGTCGGCACTTTGTGCCGCGTAAGGCAATAGCGCTGCAATGACGTTCTCTGTTGCCGGACAGCGCAAACTGAATGCACTCTTGACGGGGCTGTTGCGGGCCAGCATCGCCGGGACCGCAGAATTTTTCAACTCGTCGTGGTCGGCAAAATTGATACTGAGTACTCCGGTCGGCGACAGGCAACGCTGCAATTGTGAAAGCCACTTGCGATCACAGGAAATCGCACGACTTGGAATGCCGCCATGGCCACCAAAAAGATCATCGATCACAAGATCAAATCGTGGCCCGCGGTAGCGCGCGACGAAGCGTCTTGCGTCATCAAGATGAATAGTCGCAAACTCAGGTCCGATGCCGAACTGTTCGCGCGCCACGCGCACATGTACCGGATCATTCTCCACTGCGGTCACATGCAGTTCGCCAAATAACATCTGCAACTGGCGGACCACGGTGCCTGCACCCAGCCCCAGCAACAAGGCCCGCTGGGGCTGGGGCCGTGGATGAAAATAAAGACCGAGCCAGAGCAGATCCCAAACACTGCCCGTCACAATCCGGCGAGGATTAAACTGGCTATGCAAGATGCCATCGGTATACAGGCGCCGGCTGGCGCCGGCACCGCGCACCTGATACCAGTGACCGTTTTGTCGATGACTCCACAGGACTGCTATGGGGCTACTCCTCGATTTTTCCTATGGAAAATGGTTATTCCTCCGTTACTCGATTGTAATGCGACGACTCTCGTGTGTTGCTGGTCTGGGTGATTGGAAAACGG
>Ga0233427_10000646_pt1 | contig 42958 bp, 40 predicted proteins | sample SI_118_April2016_5_FD_179885 | JGI IMG/M metagenome (GOLD analysis project Ga0233427, IMG submission 179885) | Seawater microbial communities from Saanich Inlet, British Columbia, Canada - SI_118_April2016_100_MG | ecosystem: Environmental > Aquatic > Marine > Inlet | place: Canada: British...
CACAAAAGAATATGGATGTAGTTCACGCTGTTAATTTCCAACCAGTATCATTAACTGGAAGAATGGGTAAATCTGAACGTGAAAAATACAGAATCACAGTCCCTGATTGTGTTCAAAGAATTGAAGAACAAACAGATGGTCAAGTAACTGTTGATGATTGGTTTCCAGTTCCAAGTTGTATGCCACTAACTAATGTAATTGAGGCATTTTCAAGTAAACCAAAATATGAATTATCTATTCACTTTGCTTGTGGTGCAGGAACATACATCTTTGAAGATGCAGATACAAAGAAATTTGTTCCATTAACAAAATTCTGTGATATTCAAGGAATGTTAGAACTCTTTGAAGATAAGGCAGAAGAGATTCGTTCTGGCAAAAATAAATATTTTACAATGCTTGAAGTTGTAAGAAAACTAAAAGGCTTTGTTGATTCTAAAAAACAACCAGCAGGATTAGACTTGGCAAAAATGTTTGGAAACATCCTCATGAAGAGATCATTTGATTCCGTTGGTTCATGGCACGTCAAAGGATTATTTCTTGGTATGATGCATTTTCAAGACAAATACAATGAAGATTTAGAAAGATTACAAAGATGTGATATTCATTATGTTACTCCTGACCTTAGAATAGTTCCATTTTGTGCATTTAATGTAATTCCAGAATGGTATAGAGACAGAATTCAAAAGAAGTATTCTATCACTGTAGAGGAATGGGAAGAACGTGAAGGTGTAAAACTTGAAGATGGTCTGTATAGGGGCCTTATGAGACGTGGTGCAGGTGATGAACTTGCTGCTGGTTGTGCAAAGAGTCAGATGTTCCATGATGCATCTCAAGCAACCATGTAGTAGAATTTTTTATTCAAAAGAGTAATAACACTTTGATTGATTGATTGATTGTTGAATTCTCAGACTAGTTTATTTCGAATTAGTATTTTTAATTTGAAATTAAAACATCTTTTAGTAATTGGAATACTTGTATTGTCTTTTTCAACATCTTTTCTAATTCGATCTCAACCTGCAAATTATGGATTTGAATTAAATGAGTTTGATCCATTTTTTAATTTTCGTGCTACTGAATATATTGTAGAAAATGGATTTTCTGAATATTTTAAATGGAATGATGATAAAAGTTGGCATCCTCATGGACGAGATATTTCTGCAACTTCCCAAGTTATGCTTCATAGTACGGCGGCTATAACTTATCAAATATTTGGAGGTAATTCATCATTATATGATTTCACAATATTATTTCCAGTAGTAATTGGCTCATTAACTGTAGTTGTTATTTTTGCATTGGTAAGATTATTTGCTGGAACTGCTGCTGGTCTTTTTGCTTCTTTATTATTTGCAATATCTCTTCCGATAATCATACGTGGTACTATTGGTTGGTTTAAGTCCGAGCCTCTAGGAATTTTTTATGGTTTACTAGGATTGTATTTATTTTTAAGTGCAATTAAATCTGAAAACAAAAAAGTTGCAGCTTTAAAGATTGTATTTGGTGGAATAATGATGAGTTTCGGACTGGCTTCATGGGGTGGAGACCAATTTTTTATAATTCCTATTGGGTTATTTATTTTGGTGTTACCATTTGTTAGAAAAGATCACAAATTTCTATTATGGGCAATCCCATTATTTGTAACAATCTTTATTTTAATTTCAAGTATGTTTGAAAGACCTGGATTAACTTTTGTATATTCTTTAGGTGGACTTTCATTGTTAATCCCAACTATGTTTTTAGTAATTAGTATATTTGTTCAAAAAATTAGTAAGAATGAAATTAAAATAAGAAATAATTTATTTTTATTAATTTTTATTATTGTAATTGGATCATTTTTAATAATTATAAATGATGATTCAAGTGTTTTACCTCTACCTAGTTTTAGATATCTAAATGCAATGAATCCATTTTTAACAACTATTGATCCGCTTACTGATTCTGTTGCAGAACATGCCACTACATCCATTCAATTTTCATACCTGTTTCACTCTATCTGGATGATTTTTGCTGGAATTGGTATTTGGTTTATTTTATCTAAAAAAATATCTCAAAGTTTTGTGAAGAATGATATGAAGGCATTTGTACTTATTTTTGGAATTAGTGGAGTGTATATCAGTTCATCATTTATTCGACTCGAAGTCTTTGCTTCTATATCATTAATTATTCTTTCTTCTATTGCATTATCTATTTTATCTAAAAATATTTTTAAAATTACCTTTTCTGGAAAGATAAATAATCTAATTAAAATTTTATATGTTATAATTATCATATTTTTATTCTTTCTTCCACTTGTTTTTCCAGAAAATAGTAATTGGATTAGTAATGTAGATACTCCTCCAATAATTTTTACAGGTGCAACATCCAATCCTCCTACTAATGATTGGTTAGAAACATTAGAATGGATAAAACTCAATACTCCTGAAAATGCAGTAATTGCATCTTGGTGGGACTATGGATATTGGATTCAAACTATGGCTGAAAGAGCATCGTTGGCTGATAATTCTACAACAAATGATCACATTATTAAAAATATTGCCCGTATGTTACTTAGTACGCCTGATGATAGTTGGAATATGCTTCAAAAAATGGATGCTGATTATGTGCTTATATTTTTAAGTGCTCAAAAAATAAATGATGATTCTGAACTTTATGTTTTGGGTGGAGGTGGTGATGAATCTAAAGTTCTATGGTTTTCACGAATTGCAGAATTTCCCTCTGAAAAATATTTAAAATTCGATGGGCTTACTGGTACAAATTATTTTAATAAACAAACAATGTTAGGTAAAATGATTCCATTTACTCCTGCAGTCTACTATAATCCTAATACTCAAGAAAATTCTGCAATCTATAAACCTGGATTTGTTGAAATTATGTTTAAAAATATTGAATATGACTCTGATAGTGATCCATTAAAATTAGTTTATGCATCACCTAGTTTTATGAATAAAAAAGGAGGACATATGAATATTATCTTAGTTTACGAAATTAATAAAAATTATGTCTCTAGTTTTATTCCTTGAATATTTTTTTCAATTAATAATGAAATAGAATTATTTAATCCAATAGCTTAAAAGTAATAGTTCTGATTTTATATTGTGAAAATTCTATATATTTCATCAAGGTATCAAGGTGGAATTGGCGGACATGCAAAAAGAGTTGCAGAAAAATTACGTGAACATGGTCATGATGTTAAGTTAATGCAAATACGCCATATTCCTATTAAAAAATTAAAAAATCCTTCTTTTATGATATTTGGAATTATAAAATCAATATTGGATCGTGAAAAATATGATGTAGTTCATGCATGGAATATCCCATCTGCATTTGTGATGAAATATGTGAATGCTGATAAAAAAATTCTTTCTGTGCATGGGATGTATTCTGAACAAATTGATGTTTTACATTCTACATTTGTTGGAAATATAGCTAGGAAAGCAGAACTAAAAGCATTTGATATCTCTGATAAATTAACAACTGATTCTAAATATATACAAAAAAATTACAAAAAAAAATTTAATGTGTCTTTTATTTATTTACCTGCACCGTTAGATGTCCAAACATTTAAAGAAATTTCACAGATTGAAAAAAAGAAAAATCAGGTAATATACATTGGTCGTGATAGCTATGAAAAAGGAATTGATATTTTAAAAAATATTGAATTAAAAATAAATGGAAAAATTATCTATTGTACAAACTTATCATGGAGAAAAACTATGACTATTTTAAAATCATCTACGCTTCTTATTGTTCCATCTAGAATGGAAAGCATTCCACAAGTTATCAAAGAGGCATTTTATTTAAAAATTCCTGTTATTGCAACAAATGTTGGTGGAATTTCTGAAATGATAGAACATAAAAAAAATGGTATTTTAATACCTCCTGAAAATCCAGATAAAATGATTGAAGCAATAAATGATCTTTTAACTAATCCTTTACTAGTTGATAAACTTACTAAAAATGCATTTGATTTTATCAATAAAAATTTCACGTGGAATGTATTAATTGATAAATATCTTGAATTATATGAAAATTAAGTTAATTTCATAATTTTAAATCATAGTTTTTATTTAGTGTCTTAAATTTTTGTTTATTGAAACAAAAACTCGTTAATTTTTTAGTTTGTCCAACATGTAGAAAATCAGTTGATGTAAAAATTAGAAAAAAACAAGGTTTTGAAATTATTGAGGGATTGATAAAATGTCATGAATGTCAAGATAATTTTAAAATTACAAAAGGTATTCCTCGATTTGTTACTGATAAAACAAAAGATTTTGTAAAAACTGAAGATGCATTTAGTGAAAAATGGAAAAAACATCATAAAAATCATCAAAAAAAAGATTGGGTTGATTTTCAAAGAAAATGGTTTTTAGATAGATATGGATGGAAAACATTAGAAAATTTTAATAAATTTTTAACTTCTAAAAATATGATTCTTGATGCAGGAACTGGAATTGGTAACAGTGCAAAATTTTTATCTACAAATAAAAATTCTGAAGTTCTTGCATTAGATGCTAGTGAAAGTATTGATTTTGCATATGCAAAATATGGTAAACTGCCTAATGTACATTTTTTACAAGCTGATCTTCGACAATTACCTTTCAAAAAAAATTTTTTTGATTATATTTATTCAGATCAAGTTTTACATCATACAAAAAATACTGGAACTTCATTCAAATATTTAACAAAATTTCTTGTAACAAATGGTCATATTTCTATTTATGTTTATAATAAAAAAGCACCTGTGAGAGAATATGTGGATGATTATATTAGAAATAAAACTGTTAAAATGTCTGTTAAAGATTGTACTGACTTTTCTAAACAAATGGCATATCTTGGAAAAAGTCTTTCTCAATTAAAAAAGAAGATCAAAATACCTTATGATATTCCATTATTGGGTGTAAAAGCAGGTGAATATGATGTACAACGATTTGTATATTGGCATTTTTTAAAATGTTTTTGGGATGAATCTGATAATTTAGAAAGAAGTGTTGGGGTGAATTTTGATTGGTATTCTCCAAAATTTGCATTTCGACACACTCCTCAAGAAGTTAAAGGTTGGTTTAAACAAACAAAATTAAAAATTACTAGTTTTAAAGAAATAGAAAGCGGTATTAGTGTAACCGGATTAAAAAAATAATTATGATTTATAATATTTTAAATTTAAATATTTTTTTGACATCATGATAAATTTTTCTGCTATTTTCTCCCAATCAAAATTTTCTTTAACAAATTTCATTCCATTTATTCCCATTTGTTTTGCTTTATCTTGATCATTAAACAATATTGAAATTTTAGATATTATGTCCTTGTGATCTCCTTTTTTTACTAAAAATCCTGTTTCTCCATCAATCATTTCTTCGGGAATTCCTCCAACATTTGTTGCAATAACTGGTTTTCCCAAAATTTGTGCTTCTAATAATGAAACAGGCGACATATCAATTCCACTGATCAAGGCATACACGTCAATTCCACTAAGAAATTTTTTAACTTCTATTGGATGTTGTAATTTTCCTAACCATTGAAAATTTTTATGTTTTTGTAATTCTGGAAGAATTTGTTCTCTATATGGTCCATCTCCAGCCCAATAAAATGTGATATCTGGTCTTGCATCCATTACTTTTTTTAAAGTAAGCATTTCTTTTGCTTTTTCCCAAATTACTGCGCCCTGTAACAATCCAACACAAGGATGTTTTAATTCCATTACTTCTTCTTTTATCCATTCAGATGGAGTAACACCTTGATAAAAAATTTCAGATTTTTTGTTTGGATACTTCTTCTTTAATTCTATGTCTAAATGTTTACAAGTTGGTAAAATTACTGTTGCATCCTCAAAACATTTTTTAGCAATTTTATCCCATTGTCTAAGAACTATTCGCTTTGGAATTGTTTTATACAATGTTTTTCTTGCCATTTCCATTTCTTTCCAATAATCTCCTTTCAAATGTACAAACAATGGTATTCCTGCTTCTAATGTAGCAATTCCAAAATGTCTTTGTCTATCAACAAATACTGCATCAGGTTTGAATCCATCAATTAATTTCTTGAATCTTTTTTTAGATTGAGACCAATTTCTTATTTTTCTGCTTGGAAATCCATCAATTATATCTGAATCCACAACAACTTTACATTTAATATTATGTTTTTCTAAAGTTTTAGCAAAACCTTTCAAATGAACATATCTTAATCCAAATCCTGCAATTAATAATTTCAAGTTAATAAACTAACTCTAAAATTAAGTATAATACTTTTCTTATGATTATCCTTTTTTACTTTTCAATAAATTTGAAACTGTATGTTCTAACCAGTTTTTTAATTCAATTTTATATTCCCAATTTAGTAATTCTTTTGCTAGTGACACATCTGCCTTACTTTCTATAACATCTCCTTTTAATGCATCTTGATGAATAGGATTTAATTTTAAATTTGATGATTTAATGATTTGATTAGCTAACTCTAAAATTGAAATCGTTTTCCCTGTTCCAATATTAATAAATGCATTTTCTATGTTACTTTCTAGTGCCATAATATTGGCTTGCACTACATCTTTTACATATACAAAATCTCTAATTTGTGAACCATCCCCATTGATGATTGGTGGATTATGTTTTTCAATTCTCTCAAGAAATAATTTAATGACTCCCGCATAATTTTTTGATTGACGCTCACCAAATACATTGAAATATCTTAACCCAATTATTCTAACTCCTTCTTTAGTATATTTTTTAGCAGTAATTTCATCATCTAATTTTGTTTGTGCATATGGATTTATTGGATTTTTTTCTGATTTTTCATTTATGGGGATTTTTATTGGATTTCCATAAACACTTGATGAACTTGCATATACTACTTTAAACCCAAATTTTTTTGCTAATTTAAAAATATTTTCAGTACCTTTTACATTTACATCGTAATATTCTTTTGGTTTAACAAATGAATCTTGAACTGATGCTAACGCTGCCTCATGAAAAATGCCATCAATATTTTTTAATTCTGTTTTAAGTAAATCAAAATCTCTTATGTCCATTTCTAAAAAATTTATTTTATTCCATACTGTTTTTAGATTTTCTTTTTTACCTGTTTGGAGATTATCTATTACTATTACATTATCCCCTCTATCAACTAATTTTTCAACAATATGACTGCCAATGAAACCTGCACCACCAGTTACAGCTATATTCATGCAATCATTTTAAAATACACATTCATAAATTTATTGAATTTTTAATAGAAAATTTTTAATTTAATACAATATGCTTTTATGGTGTTATGATGATTTGTTATTGGAGATAATTATTGAATCTAGAAAAAGAAAAACTACTTGTTATTTCTCCTCATGCTGATGATGAAGTAATGGGTTGTTTTGGATTAATTAATAAAGTAAAAAAGGGTGGTGGTGAAGTTTATGTTCAAATATTATCTTTAGGTGGATTTAATAAAATTGAGGGACCTCGAATTACGAAAGAAGATTGGAGAAAAGAACTTTCAAATGTTTCAAAATTTTTAAACATTAACAAATATGAAATTGCTCATTATAATGATGAAATTATCCATATTGACACAATGCCTCAACAGGAATTAATTGAATTACTTGGATTTAGAAGTAAGATTGCAATTTCTAAAATAAAACCTACAATTGTTGCAATTCCTACGATCTTTTCTACTCACCAGGACCATACTCAAGCATACAAAGTTGCAATTGCAGCTTTAAGACCTCATTCTCAAAAAACTTCTCATTTACCCCATCTGGTTGTTTCATATGAATCTCCAGAATATTATTTTTGGTCAGCTGCTTCGGAATTTGGAAAATTTTCTCCAAACTTTTATGTTAATTTATCAAAAAATGAAATTAATAAAAAAATAAAGGCCATGAATATGTATAAAACTCAAATTCGTGCTGATCAACGTGATGGAAGTAGTTTAACTGCTTTGGCAAGAATTAGAGGTAATGAAATTGGTCTTGATTATGCTGAAGCCTATCATATTCACAGATTATTTGTCTAAAATAATGAATTAAAACAATTTAATTTTGATTAAAGTATAAAAAATAGAAAAATTTGAGAATATTATGAATAACAATTTAAAAAATTCAATAGATATTGATCAATTTACTGATTCTATCTCTACTGGAAATTTAAAAATATGTGTAATTGGAGTTGGAAGAATTGGATTACCTACTGCGTTATCTTTTGCAAAATCTGGGTTACCTACTATTGGTGTTGATATAAACAGTGATCTAGTAAGTAAAATTAACTCTAATGATTATCCACTAAAGGATGAACCTGGATATGATATAGTATTTGATCAAGTTATTACAAATAAAAAATTCTATGCAAGTACCAAAATTGAAGATGTTGTTCCAAATTCAAACGTAATTTTATTATCTTTACCAACACCCATGAATAATCAAAACACTCCTGATTACTCTGCATTAAAATCTGTAGCTAAACAACTTGGAGATTTATTAAAATTTAATTCATTGGTAGTTGTAGAAAGTACTATTGAACCTGGATTTATTGAAAATGAATTAATTCAAATTATTGAAAGTGGCAAAAAGCATTTGATTGCTGGAGAAAATTTTTCTATAGGTGTTTGTCCAGAAACTGCAAACCCTGGAGAAATTATGAATGATTTTACAAAACTTCCTAGATTGGTAGGTGCTATTGATGATGAAACTAAAGATAAAATCATAAAACTATACAAACATGTTTTTCCTGTAGAATTAATACCCATGCCTAATTGTAAAACAGCAAATGCAGTTAAACTTACAACTAATGTATTTAGAGATTTAAATATTGCATTTGTAAATCAACTTGCATTATTATTTGACAAATTAGGTATTGATACATTAGAAGTTCTTGAAGCTGCTAAAAGAAAATATAATTTTCAAGTTCATTACCCTGGTCCCGGAGTCGGAGGTCCGTGTTTACCTGTAAATTCATATCAAATGTTAAATTCTGCAAAACAATTTGATAATGAAATGTTAAGTTTGGTAAAAATCGGAAGAGAAATTAATGAAAGTATGCCTAATTATGTAATTGAATTAATAATTAGTGGACTAAAAGAAGCAAATAAACAAATTTCAAATTCTACGATTTTATTATTAGGAATTTCATACAAACCAGAAGTAAAAGATATTCAAATTACTCCTGCAGAAAATGTAATTTATAAATTAAAAGAACTTGGTGCAAAAATAAAAATTTATGATCCTTTTTTTAAGTCAACTAATATTTTTGAAATAAATACTGAAAATAATATTGAACAAGCATTACCAAATGTTGATTCTGTTGTTTTATTAACTGCCCATAAAGAATTTAAAAATCTAACACTTTCATTCATTGCATCAAAAATAGAAATGCCTGTAATTGTTGATACGAAAAGAGTCTTTAATTTAGATGATGCAAAAAAATCTAAATTAATTTTTAGATCTCTTGGATCTGGTAAGTTCTAGAGACATGCAAGTAGATCCAAATCAAATACAAAACATTCTCACTTTAAGATATAATCCTTCTCAAAACTCATTATTATTCCCAATTACTTGGAAAGATTTTACTCCAAAAATTAATAACTATTCTTTAGATCGTATTGAAAAATTTATTGAAAACTATATTCTAAAAAAATTCAAAAATTCTAATACAAAAAAAATATCTTTGGCACTTAGTGGTGGGGTAGATTCTACTCTAGTTCTAGCCTTTCTTAAAAAAACACTTCCTGATTTAGAAATTGATGCAATTTCTATTAAATTTGCAAATAGTGTTGATGAAACTAAAACTGCAGAAAAAATTGCTGAACATTTTGAAGTAAATCATCATGTGTTATTTTTAGAAAATTATCTAAAAGAACTCCCAAAAGCTATTTCTATAACTAAACTTCCATTTTGGGATTTACATTGGTATTATGTGGCCAAAAAATCTAAAACTTTTTCAAATTATTTAGCAGCAGGCGATGGCGGAGATGAAGTATTTGGAGGTTATACTTTTCGATATGCTAAATTTTTGTCGTTAATTAACTCAAAATCATCTATTTTAGATAAAACTAAATTATATTTAAAATGTCATGAACGAGATAGTGTTCCAGATCAAGAACAAATTTTTGGTAAAAAAATTTCTTTTAGTTGGAATTTAATTTATAAACAAATTTCATCTAATTTTAATAATAAATTATCAAGTTTAGATCAAGTTTTTCTTGCAGACTATAATGGAAAATTAATGAATAATTTTCATCCCATTAATAATAAAATTAATGATTATTTTGAATTAACTTCTATCACTCCTTTACTCTCAAGTAAATTAATTTCTTATGCAATTACTTTAGATCCAAATCAAAAATATTCTAATGTTGAAAATGTAGGTAAACTTCCATTACAGAAATTATTAAAAAAATACAATTTAAACTCATTAATTCTAAAAGAAAAACAAGGATTTAGTGTAAATACATTAAATCTTTGGAAATCTTATGGCCAAAAAATTTGTAAAAATTATTTATCTGATGCAAGAATAGTTAAAGATGAATGGATTAATGAAAATTGGATTTCAAAATATATTGATCAAAATGATTTAGATGTACGATATATCAATAAATTTTTTGGATTATTGGCATTTGAAATTTGGTATAGGTTATTTGTATCAAAAGAAATGAAATCTAATGCTATTTTGAATTAACTTTTAATCTATTTTGAGCAAATTCTAGAAATCTATTGGCAATTACATCCCACCCAAAATTATTAATCACAAATTCTCGTCCTGATTTTCCCATTTGTAAGGATAATTTTTTATCATTTAATAAAATTGAAATTTTTTCTATAAGATCTTCTGAATCTCCTTCCTTTATCAAAAAACCAGTTTCTTCATGTTGCATCATCTCTGAAATTCCTCCTACATTTGTTGCAATAACTGGTTTTTCCATTAATTGAGCTTCTTTTAGTGTAAGTGGAGCTAAATCCATCCCACTTACTAATGCATAAATATCTATTTCACTGAGAAATTCTCTAACTTTTTCAGGATATTGCAAGTGACCTAACCAATTAAAATTTTCAAATTTGTTTAATTCTGAAATAATTTTATCTCTATAAACTCCATCTCCCACCCAATAGAAATTAACATTTGGCATTTCTTTCATCACTTTTTTTAAAATCAACATTTCTTTTGTTTTGCCCCACCAATCCGCACCTTGTAATAATCCTATACAAGGATGTTTCAATTTTGTCCCCTCTACATTATACCAACGTTTTGCTTCAATTCCTTCCAAAAATGGAAAAGTTGTTTGGTTTGGATGATGTTCTTTAACAACATCTTCTAAATATTTACATATTGGTAAAACTGCAGTAGCATTTCTAAAACATTTTTCTGCAATATTATTTCTAAACCAAATTACGGTTTTCATTAATGGATCCTTATACAATGTTTTTCTTGCCCATTCTATTTCTGACCAATAATGACCTCTTAGTAAAACAAATAATGGAATTTTTAACTTAATTGTGTCAATTCCAAAATGTGATTGTCTGTCAATAAATACTGCGTCAGGAGAAAATTCATTAATCAAATTTTTAAATTTTTTATTTGTTCCAATCCATTCATTTGGTTTTTTACTTGGAAAACCTGTACTAAAATCAATGTCTTTAACTAACATAGTTTCTACACCTAATTTTTGTAAAGATTTTGAAAATTCATTTAAATGAAAAAATTTACCCTGACTTCCATATGCAATTAATAACTTCATTTTTCTATCACTTTATGTCAAATTGTTTATAATATTAAATTTCATTAAATATCTATAATTTCAAGTTTCTGGGTTAGAATTGAACACTAGTGAACTTGATATAGCTGGAAAATGAAAATTTGATGTTGAAAAAAAATATAGGCTTTAGATTTTGGTTTTATTTTAGAAGTGGTTGGTCGACTTATTTTGCATTTTTATTAGCGGCTCTTAACACATTAACTGTAACCTATTATCTTGCAATTGACAAATACCCTATATTACAGTCAATATTTCCAAGTTTTATTCAATATGTTGTTATTCTTGTATCCATTGGAATTCCTCTTTTAATTATAGTTGGATATGCTCATTGGAAAAGAACTCCTGCATATAGATCAGAAGCAGACATTTGGATGGAAAGTAATCCCTACCAAGCTAGAATGTTAGTTAATTCTGAAATGATTTTGAAAATAAATTTAAAATTATTAAATTTGATTTTAAAACAAACTAAAAATGAATTTGTATCTGATGATGAAATAAATGAAATAATTATTTTACAAAAGGAATTTGTTAAACATACAGAAGAACGAACATTTGAAAATAAGAGTGATGTAAAATTCTATAAAAAAGTTGACTCATCATTTTAAAATAAATCATTTTTTCATAATAAAACAGTAACAACTTGTTATGCCTATAGAAGCTAGAAATTTTCTAAATTTTCTAAATTTGAATCTAAATATTGAATATGCTGAATAAAAATATGGACAATTTTTTTGCTCTATAATCGTAAATCCATTTTTTTTAAATAGTTTCCCCCAATAAATTTTTGAAAAATATAAAATTTCATGAATAAAGCTTACATTTGCACCTAATGGATGAAAAAATAATCGTTTAAGATTTTTTGTATCTGATTTTATGTTCTCATTTTGTTTTATTTGTACTTCATTTAAATTTGAATTAAAAATTTTTCTAAATTTTTTTGATTTAATCAAATATTTGGGAATTAAACAATAATGCCAAAAATTTGTAATTAGTGACCACCAGGATGATGGTACAATATGAATAATTATTCCATCTTTTTTTAGTACTCGTTTCATCTCAATAAATGATTCTTCAATATGTTGTATTTCTTGTAACATATTTGAAGAATATATGATGTCAAATGAATTTTCCTTAAAATTTAATTGATTAATTGTGCCATTTTGAACTGGATAAAATTGTGGGAAAACTGGGTTTATATCAATTGAAGTTACATTATGTCCTTTTTTAGAAATTATATTTGCTTGAAATCCGTCTCTACCTCCAATTTCTAAAATTTCTAATTCTTTTTGTTCTTGAAATACGTCTAAGGCTGTATTTAATTCATTTTCCCTAATTTCCCCCCACCATGATGTTTTATCCTTTACTACGCTGTCTTTCATTTAGAACCTCTATTTTTTTCATAATCTTAATAATTTGAATTTTTTTGTCTTATAGATATCTATTTAAAAGATTTTATGTTCATAATCCTATTGTAGTTTATAATGGAAAAAAATATTCTTCTACTAATTCTTCTTTTAATTTTTGTTTTTGTTTATGGTGTACTTGTTGGAGTTTATCAAATATTTCCTTATGATGTATTAGATTCAATAAAATCTATTACATTAAATGAAAAAATTAAGTCTGACCAACAAAATACTGTATATGAAAATAATGTAAATGAATTAATCCAAATTAAAAATAGTACTGATATTTTTAAAATAAAAAATAACTTAATTAATTTTATTTGGAAAAATAATGAATTTCCTAATTCAAAATTACCCACGAGTGTTAATGTGGATATTTCAAATTCTTTATATGATGATTTTTCAAATCTAGAAAGAATTGATCAACTTAATATTGAAATGGAATTTGATGTAAATTCTATTTCTTATCTATTTATTCCAAAATCTAGTAATAATAAATTAGTAATTTATCATCAAGGCCATGGTGGTGATTTCTATAAAGGAAAAGAAACAATTCAATTCTTTTTAGAAAAAGATTATTCGGTTTTAGCATTTTCGATGCCTTTACTAGGAATGAATGATAAGCCTTTAGTTGAAATATCTAATCTTGGCACAATAAAATTAACATCTCATGAACATTTTCGCTTTCTTGAATCCGAAAATTTTTCCCCAATTAAATTTTTTATAGAACCTATTACTATTTCTTTAAATTATTTAGATAAAAATCATAATTTTTCATCTTATGATATGGTTGGTATTTCTGGAGGTGGCTGGACTGTTAGCTTATACTCTGCAATCGATGATCGAATTTCTCAAACTTATTCTGTTGCTGGTTCACTTCCAATTTATCTAAGATCTATTCCTGAAAATAGAGGCGATTATGAACAATGGCTCCCTGAACTTTATCAAATTGCTAATAATCTTGATTTGTATATAATGAGCTCATATGGTGATGATAGAAAATTTATTCAAATTTTTAATAAATATGACTCATGTTGTTTTTCGGGTGATTTGTATACATCATATGAAAATGAGATAAAGAAATCAATATTACAATTAAACAAGGGCTATTTTGATATTTATTTAGATGATTCTCATAAATCCCATAAAATCTCTGAACTTGGATTAACAATTATAATTAATTCTATGATGAATTATCCTAAGAATTAATTACTAATTGAATAAGTTCTAAGTATATTGACTACATTAAATGAATTACATAATAAATTAGAGGAGCATCTTAGTCAACAATCTAAAAATTGGGACAGTTTTATTTATGCTCAAGAAAAAGGATTCTACCAAGGATTTGATGCAATACAAATTGATGGTTGTAGGTCCACAGAAAAAAGATTTGAACAGTATAATATTCAAAAATATTTATCCGAAAATAAATCAGCATTAGATATTGGTTCTAATTGTGGATTTTTTTCATTATATGTTTCTAAATTTCTTGAAAGTATTACTGGGATTGAAATTAATCCCTACTTAACTTCAATTGCGTCTGACACACAAGAATTTCTTGAAATTGATAATGCAAATTTTGTTTCTTCTAAATTTGAAAAATTCTCAACTGATAAAAAATTTGATATTATTTTTTCCTTTGCTAATGATTCAACAATAGATAGTAATACTGACTTTAATTTTGAAGAATATATTACAAAAATTATACATTTATTGAGTGATAATGGTCTTCTAATTTTTGAAAGTCAAGCAATTGATATTATGATACCTCAAAAATTTGAGCCAAAAATGGAAATTATAAAACAATTTTTTACTATATTAGAAAACAGAAATGTAAAATCTGAATACCCATTAAATGTACCTGAAAGACTATTTCTTATTTTAAAGAAAAAATAGTTCGTTTAAAATTATTGAGAAAAATCTATTAATGAAACTTTTCTGTTAATTAAATATTAAATTGAAACCAAATATTTTATTTATTGTAATTGATTCATTTCAAGCTGATAAATGTTTTAATAAAAATAAAACATCAATTACTCCAAATATTGATTTTTTAATAAACAATGGAGCTTATTTTTCACAAACAATTTCCACTTCTCCCACAACTGTACCGTCATTTGCAAGTATTTTTACAGGATTATATCCATTTGAAAGTGTTATACGTGAAAAAAATATTTTTAAAATTAATCCAAATAAAATTAATTATATTAAAAACTTAATCAATTATGGATATAATACATATGCAACAATTCCTAAGTTATTTTTATTCATAGGATTAGATAAAATTTTTGAAACTAAAGTTGACACATACGAATCTTTTGAAAATTTGTATGATGGTGTTGGTAAACAAATATTGAACAATTTAAGTGAACATAATTTTGAGCAACCTTGGTTTTATTACTTACATTTAATGGATTTACATGGTACTGAAACTTCTTTCTTAAGCCAACCTCCAAATGAATTTTCTAACATTAAATTTGGTTCCAATAGATATGAACAAATGGTTTCAGCTTTAGATGTTTGGATTGGAAAAATATTAGAAAAAATAAATTTAGAAAATACTCTAATAATTTTTACTGCTGACCATGGTTCTGATGCCGCCTCATGGACTCCAGAGATGGAAAAATTTACTCAATTAAATATTGAAAATCAAAAGATTGAACATGGAAATGCTCATAAATTAGCAATGAGGATTCCTAAATCTATTATTCCATTTAGAAAAAAATTATCTGAAAAATATCGAAATAATCGAGATAAAAAAATTAAAAATAAAATTCGTCCAAATATTGAAAAAATTAATGAACTTGATTTATCTCCATATGAAAAACGTGTTATGGAAAATGCTATTAGTTCTGTTCCAAAAATTTATGAAGAAATGTGTCATGTTCCATTAATTATTTGTGGTTATAAGACTCCTCATAAAATCATTCAACAATTAGTTCGTAGTTTAGATATATTTCCAACAATCACTGAAATAATTAATTTAAATCAAAATAATGAAATGATTAATGGCCAAAGTCTTCTACCCTTGATTAATGATAAAATCATAGTAGAAGAGCCAGTATATTTAGAAAGTGATGTACATTCATCATCTGATAATAATGTAATTGGAATAAGAACTTCAAAATATAAATATTTTAGAAATGAAAAAGATTCATCTAAAAATATACATTTGTATGATCTTGAAAATGATTTATTAGAAGAAAAAAATATTGCAAAAGATTTTACTAATATTGTAGGCGAAATGGAAGATATTTTAAAAAAAATTAAAAATCCAAATTTGAAACAAAATGTAGATACACATATTGATGACGATGAAATCAAAAAAATTGAAGAAGAATTAAAAAAATTAGGATATGTCTAATTTGGTACTTATACTAATTTTTACTCTTAAATTATGAATGAAATAAAATAAATTCTAGAAAAATACATCATACTAAAATGACCATTAATTTTTCCTTAAAATCGATGAATGATGATATTTCTACAAAATCTAATATGCTCAAATTTCTTAAAAATAAATTAGAATACTCTAAAATTGAAGAAATCATTGATTTCACTATTTTAGAATGGAAAAGTAACTCTGCTAAAATTTTAGATAATATTAGTAAAAATTTTAATTCTAAAGTAATTGTAAGAAGTTCTGCAATAGGAGAAGATTCTTTTGAGAATTCACATGCTGGAAACTATAGGAGTATTTTAAATATAAATTCACAATCTAAAATAAAATTAAAACAAGCAATTAATTCGGTAATTGAATCTTATGATGAAAAAAATAATATTAATGACAATAATCAAATTTTAATTCAAAACCAATCTTTAGATATAATTACAAGTGGCGTTGTTTTTACAAGAACAGTTGATATTGGTGCACCTTATTATGTAATTAATTTTGAAGATGGTAATTCTACAATTGGTGTAACCCAGGGTTCAATTAATCAAACTATTAAAATTTTTAAGAAATTTTCTTCATTAAAATTAAATAAAAAATGGAAATCATTATTAAATTCAATTAATGAAATTGAATTACTTTTAGATTTAGATTCTTTAGATATTGAATTTGGTATTACAAAATCTCTAAATATTATAATTTTTCAAGTCAGACCGATTACATCTATACCAAAAATAAAAAATACAAAAATTGATGATAAAATTAATTCATTAATTACATTATCTATAGAAAAATATAGAAATTTTAAAAAAATAAATAAATCTTGTAACCTTAAACCTATTTTTTCTGATATGTCTGATTGGAATCCTTCTGAAATAATAGGAAATAATCCAAATTTGCTTGATTATTCACTTTATGATTATCTAATAATGCAAAATGCATGGCATAAAGGACGATTAAAGCTCGGTTATCAAAATATGAATAATTCTAATCTTATGACTAAATTTGGAAATAAACCCTATGTTGACATTGAAGCAAGTTTTAATTCATTAATTCCAGAAAATCTTAATAATTCATTAAAAATAAAATTGGTGAAATATTATTTTAACAAATTAACTGATCAGCCTCAATTACATGATAAAGTTGAATTTGAAATTTTATTTACATGTTATGATGCAAATACTGATTCACGTCTTACTGAACTTTTAAATCATAATTTTTCAGAAACTGAAATTAAAAAAATAAAAAAATCATTAATAGATTTAACAAATGGAGTAATCAATAATTTTCCTAATATTTTAGATGAATGTATAAAATCCATTATTACAATGAAAAAAAATAGAGAGAATATTTATGCTAATTCAAATATAACAAAACAAAATTATTTTCAAAAATTAGAAACTGCTGAACAACTACTAATTGATTGTAAAAATTTTGGTACTACTCCTTTTTCAACTCTTGCACGAATTGCATTTATAGCTGCAGTAATTTTTAAAAGTTTTTTAAACAAACAAATTATTTCAATTGAATTTTTTGAACAATTTATGAATTCAATTAATACACCTTTATCTGAATTTCAATTAGATTTATCATTATATTATGGAAAAAAATTATCTAAAAAAGCATTTTTAAATAAATATGGTCATCTTAGACCTGGAACTTATGATATTACTGAAATAAGATATGATAAAAAAAATCTTTTTTTGGGTGATTTCTATTTTAATAAATCAAAACCATTAAAAATTAAAAATTTAGAAATTAATAAATTAAATAAATTACTAGAAAAATCAGAATTAGACTTTTCTAATATAAATTTTTTATTATTTGTTAAAGAATCATTAATAGGAAGAGAAAATCTAAAATTTGAATTTACTCATAATTTAAGTGATGCATTAGAATTAATTGCTGATGCTGGTCATGATTTAGGATTTACTAAAAATGAATTGTCTAATTTAGATATTAACACTATTTTAATGTCATATAAAAAATACAAAAAAACTGAATTAAAAAAATTTTGGAAGAAAAAAATTAATTTGCAAAAGAAAAAATATCTAATTAATAACTTTCTTGTTTTACCTCCATTAATTTTTTCTGAAAATGATTTTAATTTTATACATTATTTTATATCAAAACCTAATTTTGTCACATCAAAATCAAAAACATCTAAAATTGTTTTTCTTGATGATACAAACCATGAAATTGATTTATCAAATAAAATAATAATGTTGAAAAATGCTGATCCTGGATATGATTGGATTTTTACTAGAAATCCCTCTGGATTAATTACACAGTATGGTGGAGTTGCTTCTCATATGGCTATTAGATGTGCTGAACTAGCATTACCAGCAGCAATTGGATGTGGAGAAATATTATACGAAAAATTAAAATCTTCATCAAAAGTCATGTTAGATTGTAAAAATGAAGAAATTATAATTCTAGAACATAATAATAACGATGAAATGATTGAAGTTAGGAAAACCCTAAAATTATTAGGATATATTAAATAATCATAAAATAAGCATGAAACAAATTTAATTAATCATTTTATAGAATAATTGTGATTAATTCTAAATTAAAAATTGGTATTTCTTCACGAATTATTAATGCAGAAAATTATGATGAAAAACGAGATGCAATTAGTCATGATTGGCCTCAACTTTTGGAAAAAATTGAATCAAATATTATCTTTATTCCAAATTCATTAACTAATGTTGAAGATTTTTTAAATGATATTGGTGTAAATGGATTAATTCTTTCTGGTGGTGATAATGTTGGCGATGATAAAGAAAGAGATGACACAGAAATTAAAATATTAAATTTTGCTATAAAAAATCAAATTCCATTACTAGGTGTATGTAGAGGAATGCAAATAATTAACAAATTTTTTAGTGGTTCTATTGAAAAAAATAATAATTCATCTCATGTAGGAAATTCGCATGTTGTTAATTTAATTAATAATAATATTATATCATTACTAAAGAAAAATTCTCTTGAAGTAAATTCTTTTCATAATAATATAATTACAACTTCAAATTTAGGTAAAAATATTGAATCTTTTGCAATTACCGATAATGATAAAACTATAGAAGGTTTTTTCCATACGATTCTTCCAATTGTTGGTGTAATGTGGCATCCTGAAAGAGATTTTAATAATGAAAATCAATTAATATTTAAACAAATTTTTAATAAAAAATTATTTTGGAATGAATAATTTGAAAGTAATAATTTTGGCTGCAGGACAAGGTGAAAGACTTAGACCTTTGACCGAAAATATTCCAAAATGCATGGTTAATTTTTTGGGAAAAAGTATATTGAAAAGGCAAATTGATATATTTCGAAATTTGGGTATTAATGATATTTCAGTAGTTACTGGTTATTGTGATGATAAAGTTAATCTAGATAATATTACAAAATTTAAAAATAAAAATTTTATGACCACAAATATGGTTGAAAGTCTTTTTACTGCTGAAGAAAAACTTAATGATTCTGTAATTGTTTCTTATGGTGATATAATTTTTGAGCCTAGTATAATTCAAAGTTTAATCAATTCTAGGCATAATATTTCTGTGATTATTGATAAAAATTGGAAAGATCTTTGGAATGTTAGATTTGAAAATCCTTTAGATGATGCTGAAAGTTTAGTACTAGATAAAAATGAATTAATTTTAGAATTAGGTCAAAAAGTAGAAAATATTGATAATATTCAAGGGCAGTTTATTGGGTTAATGAAATTTCAAAATGATGGAATTATTGATATTGTTAATTTTTATAAAAAAATGAAATTAATTGCAAATTCATCCATAAATCCTCTAAATCCTAATTTACCTTTTGAGAAATCTTTCATGACTGATTTTCTTCAAGGATTAATTCATAATAACCAAAAATTAAATGCAATAATAATTAAAAATGGTTGGTTAGAAATTGATTCATTAAAAGATTATGATCTATATAAAAAAATGTATTCAGATAAAAGTCTAAACAAATTAATTTCTTTTGAGGAACGTCATTGAAACCAAATATAATTTTAGTACTTTTAGATGGTTCTAGATGGGATAGAACTAATATCTCATCTAATTTTTTAGATCTTCAGAAAAGAGGTACTTTTGTAAATAATGTTACTACTGCAGCACCATACACTTTTGCATCAGTAAATACTATTTTTACAGGAAAATATGGAAAAGAAAATGGAGTTAATGCTTATTACAAAATGTTTAGATTAAAGGATTCAATAAATTTTCTTCCTGAATTACTTCAAAAAAATGGTTATTTTACAACATGTAATTTAATTTCAAAAAAAGTCATTTCTTCTAGAGGTTTTAATATATATTCATCTCATAACGAATATGAAGATGATTTAATTTTAAAACATCCAAATTTAATCAAGGAATATTTTGAAAAATCTAAAAATAAACCTCTCTTCACATTTTTACAGTTTAGTGCTATACATACAGCCACTGTTTCAGAAGTATTAAAAAAATATGAATGGAATGATGAAAATTTTTATACAAGGAAAAAAGAAAATTTAGAAATTTATGATCTTGCCTTTAAAAAAGCATCAATTTATGCAAAAAAAATATTTCAAACTATTGAAGATTTAGGAAAATCTAATGAAACAATTATTATCTTCTTTTCTGATCATGGAACTGGTATTGGTGAGCGTTTTGGAGAAAGAAATTATGGTGTTTTTACCTATGAAGAAACAATACGAACATTTTATTTATTTTTAGGTGATTTAATATCTAAAAATAAAAAATCAGATTCATTACTACGTACTATTGATATTTTACCTACTATTTTAGATCTTTGTAAAATTAAAATTCCTTTAGACTTAACTGGAGAAAGTTTTTCATCTTATTTACTTAATTCTAATGAAAAATTATCTGATACTTCCTTTACTTTTTCTGAAACAGGTGGATTACAAGGACCATTTCCATCTCCAATGGAACCTAATGTTTTTTGTATAAAATCTTCTACCCATAAATTAATTTATTTTATGAGTGCAAATAAATGGAAATTATTTGATCTCAAAAATGATCCTAATGAAATAAATAATATTTATGATACAGGTTTAAAATTAGAAGGAAAATTAAAAGAAAATCTTTTTTCTTGGATTAATAGAGAAATCTCTTAAAATATTTTAATTAGATTTATTTTTTAAATCTATAATACAACTTAAAGTTGCAATATGTTTTAAAACTGGATGAATAATGTAGTACGTATTTCCTTTTGGTTTTTGTTTTTTGAATTTTTTATTAAATAATTTTTTATTAAATAAATCAAGCATTGTTTCTGAACGTATGTGGGCATCATACACATCATCAATGAATTTATGTGGTGGCTTCTCAAATTTTTTTTGATAAATTATATCACCTGTATCTAAATTTTCATCCATGATAAATGATGTAACCCCACAGTTATTTTCATTCAATATACTATAATAAAAACAAGTACTTCCTCTATACTTAGGTACAATTCCTGGATGAAAATGAATAAATTTTGATTTACAACTTAAAATATCTTTTTTTAATATTCCTCCTCCTGTAAAAATAAAAAATTCTATATTGGATTTTTTTATATATTGTATTAATTTTGAATTATTAATATCTACAAAATCAAATTTTTTAACTATCAAATTATTTTTAAGAATAATACTTTTAACTGATTTTGAAATATCAAATCCACATTTTTTTGATTCAGTAATTACATCCTTGTGAAATTTTCTCTCTCTTCTTTTATCATCTAGAAAAATTATTTCATCAATTTTAATTTTATTATTTATGATTTTTGTAATATATGCTTTTGATCTTGTATCTGGAGTTAAAATTATGCCTATTTTATTCATTTTAAATTCCTTTTTTATTCATTAGAATTTTAATAATCTCAAGTTCTTTTTTGATAACAAATGAATACAATGAAGTATCTTCTAAAACATTTAGTTTTTTTATTTGTGAAGAAATAAGATCATTTAATTTTAAACTAGTATTTAAAAATTTTAAATTTTTTGTTTTTTTAAATTTAAATAAACAAATAATTGATAATAAAATATAATTTTTTAAATTAGAATATTTTTTTGTATTTTCTTTAAATTCTAAATTATATGACTCAAATATCTTTTTTTTAATTTCAAATTTTTTAATTATTTTATTCAATAATTTTTCTTCTTTATTTGATTTTTTTATAATTTCCATAAATAAAAATTCAAGTAATTTTTCTGTATTGATGTTTTTTCTTTTATTGTTTTTCCAATCTTCCTTTTCTATTTTGAAAGAAATATCTCTAAATTTTTTAATTTCATTAATATTTTTATTAATAGTTTTTAAATTAAATTCTCTTGATTTTTTATAAACATTTAAAAATTCTAAATTCTGAAATGATGTCATTTGATATTTTTCTGGAAATTTAAAATGGTCTTTTTTAGAATATTGGTATTCCAATTTGATTCATTATTTTGACTATTTTTTTATGATAAATAGTTATATCAAAAGTTTTTGTTTAAAATAGTATAAAACATTCTTAACTATTAATTTTATTATTATATTATGATTGGATGTATTATTCAAGCTCGAATGGGATCCACTAGATTACCTGGAAAAACATTATTAAAAATTGATGATAAAAATACTGTATTAGATTCTCTAATTGATCAACTCTCATTCAGTAAATTTATTGATAAGATTGTTATTGCAACCACTACTCTACAATCTGATAATGTGATTGAAGATTTTGCTACAAAATCAAATTTAGAAATTTTTAGAGGAAGTTCTGATAATGTTCTTGATAGATATTTTCAATGTGCTCAATCTTTTTCATTTGATACAATTGTAAGAATTACTGCAGATAATCCTCTAATTGATCCAAATATCGTAGATTTAATCATTAATGAATATAATAATACAGAATGTGATTATATGACAAACATAATTGATAGAACATTTCCGTATGGAACTGAAGTTGAAGTTTTTTCAATTATTTCACTTGAAAAAGCATGGATGAATGCCAAAAAACCTTCTGAATTAGAACATGTAACTCCCTTTATTCGTGATCCTGATAATAAATTCATAATAAAAAATATAAAAAACAAAGAAAATTTATCCTATCTAAGATACACTGTGGATAGAATTGAAGATCTTACATTAGTTAAAGAAATAATAAAAAATATAATTTCAAGACCTATTTTAATGGAAGATATAATTAATTTGTATCAGAAAATGCCTCAAATATTTGAAATTAATAAAAATATCAAACATGATGGATATATTTCATCATTAGAAAAAGATAAAGCGTATTTTAATTTTTAAAAAAATACAGGGAGAATAAATGTCAAAGATTAAATTATTTGATCCATATATTGATGAATCTGAAAATATTGCTGTTAAAAGAGTTTTACAAAGTCATTTTTGGGCATCAGGTGCTGGTACTGGGAAAGTAAAAATTTTTGAAAACAACTTTTTAAAATATATAAATTCAAAAAGTTGTGTTGCAGTAAATAGTGGAACTGCAGCTCTTAATCTTGCATTATCAATATATGATATTAAAAATAAAGAAGTGATTTTACCATCATTATCTTTTGTTGCAACAGCTAATGCAATAATAGAAAACGGTGGAATTCCAAAATTTGTAGATATTGATGAAAAAACATTATGTATTGATCCTAAAAAAATATTAAATTCAATATCTCATAAAACAAAAATTATTTTACCTGTACATTTTGGTGGATTTTCATCAAATTTAACAGAAATAACAAAAATTTGTAAAAAAAATAAAATTAATTTAATTGAAGATGCAGCACATTCAACTGGTGCTATCTACAAAAATAAAAAAATTGGCAGTCATGGAGATTTAGTTTGTTTTAGTTTTCATCCTGTCAAAAACCTTGCAATGCCAACAGGAGGATTAATTTCAATAAATTCAAAGAATTATAAAAAAATAGAAAAAATACTCAAAGAAAAAAGATGGTGTGGGATTACAAATAGAAAAGGTGTAGATTATGATGTTAAAAAAATTGGATGGAATTATTATATGAATGAATTTTCAGCTGTAATTGGATTAGAACAATTAAAAAAATTAAATTATACAAACAATAAAAGAAAAGAAATAGCAAAAGTATATTCAGAAAAAATACTAGTAGAAAAAAAGATGCCATTTAATTATGAATGTTCATATCATTTCTATTGGATACGAGTAAAAAACAGAAATAAATTTAGAGAAAAATTAGCAAAAAAAGGAATTGAAACAGGAATACATTACAAACCAATTCATAATTTTAGTTTGTATAAATCTAAAATTAAATTACCAATAACAGAAAAAGTTGGAAAAGAAATTGTTACTCTTCCAACACATCCAAATATTACAGAAAAAGATTTAGAAAAAATAATTAAAACAGTAAATCAATTTGTTTAACTTAATAATATTAGTTAGAAATTTGTTTTTTCAAAAAGTCTAATATGTGAAATTAAATCAGATAATTGTTTTGTGTCAATAGATGTTGAGGCATCTGGACCTTTTGAATTTTTAAGTTTAACATGTTTTTCAATAATAATTTGTTTAGATTTTTTTTGTTTTTTTAAAATTGTAAATAAAATTGGTGCCATGATCCCCATTGTATGATCCGAAAAACCATCAAAATTAACAGCTTTTTTCCAATTAATTTTATTAAAATTCAATGGATAATCAGAAATACAATAACAAAAAGTAACTTTATTTTTTAAAAAGATTTTTTTAATTTTTTTCTTATCTCCCCCCATACCCATACTGATTATGATATGTTTTTTGGTTGTAGCCTTATTTTGTAATGTTTCAAAAGCAAAAGGATCTTTTAGCAAGCAAGTTCTTGATGCAACTTTATATCTTTTTACATCTAAAGATTCCAAAAATGTGATGGCTTCAGGATAAAAAGCACTGCACATAAATTCAATTCCAATTTCATCAGAAATTTTTTTAATTTTTTTAGCTTTGTCAAATGTTAATTCAGATTTCTTAATGGTGGACCATTCAGGATGTGTTTCTGTATAAAGATCTTTTGCTCTCCACATTTGAAATTTTACTGCATCAGCACCAGCAAATTTGCATTCTAAAATAATTTTTTTAGCGATACTTAATTTTCCTTCCCAATTTGAACCGATTTCAGCAATTATTATTGTTTTCAATAGAATTTATCAAAAAAAGAAAAATTTAACTGTTTTAAAGATTAAAAAAAGTATGAAAAATGATAATTTGAGTATTAGTATACGTCCTGTCAAAAAATCAGATTTCCTTTTTCTATATGAATTACTAAAAGAACGAGATTCTAGATTTAACATATCTCATAAAAAAATGCCTTCTATGAAACAACATGAAAAATTTATTCAATCTAAACCATATTCAAAATGGTATATTATTCAAAATTTAGATATGGATGTTGGATCAATTTATTTAACTAAAAATAATGAAATAGGAATATTTCTTATTAAAAAAAATCAAAGTAAAGGAATTGGGGTTAATGTTTTGAAATTATTAATGGAAAAAAATCCTAAAACTAGATATTTAGCAAATGTGAATCCTAAAAATAAAAAATCAATTAAATTTTTTAAGAAAAATGGATTTAAACTAATTCAACATACATATGAACTAGAAAATAATAATTAACAAATTAACTTTTCTCTATTTCGACAATATCTAAACCAAATCCCATAGTAATACCTACTAACAAACTATTACCCACAGGAAGATTATTTTCAGATATTGATTTTTCAAGAACTGTGGGAATACTTACACCTGTAAGATTCCCGTATTGCTTTAATGTATCATATGATTCTTGCATTTGATCATCCCTTAAATTATAAAGATTTTTGAATCCATCTAATATTTTTAAACTTCCAGTATGCATCATTATTTTTTGTTGATTTACAATAAAATCATCTACTAATTCTTGATTAAAATTATTAGAATCATTAGTCAATGATTTTGAAATAACTTTTTTGGAATAATCTAATGATCTTTTTAAAATATCACTTCCAGCAGTTAATTCATGTTCATACATATGAGTAGATGCGTTTCCTACTAATCTAACACAAGCTTTACGATAATCAACATCATTGAAATTAATACCATGAGTAATCTTCTTGATAATAATATTTGAATCAGAATTTGTTTTAGTTATTATAAATGCTGCAACTCCATCTCCAAATAAAAATGAGAACATTGTAGACACCCATTTGGAAATTTGTTGATTCTTGTCATATTGATCTTCACCAATTTCTTTTGGATTTTTTACAGTCATATCATTTTTAAGATGTGGAAGATACCAACCTGAATTACACCCTGAAATAATGAATAAAATTTTATCATTTTCGTTATGAATTAAATTTTTTCCAAGTTCCAGTAATTTTGGAAGTGTAGAACACGCCATTCCTTGAATACTGAAATGTGGAAGAAATTTAGATAATCCCATTTTAGTTAATACTATTGAGGACAATCCAGGACTAAGAAAATCATTATCTTCAAATCCAGTAACTAAACAAGTGATATCTTTAGGGATTAATCCTAAATTTGTAAGACATTTTTTACCAATTTTAGCACACAATTCAGAAATTGGTTCATCATCCCCTAATGAATGAATTTTTTGAGATGAATTAGAAAGAAATTGTTCAAAAGGTCTAATAAAATATCTATTCTTCACACCTAATTGAAAAATATTAACTTTAACTTCTTCACTTAATTTATTTCCAAGAGAATCAATTAATTCTTGAGTGGTATATTTAAAATCTGGATAATCTCGAATTAAACCCTTAATTTCTACATCTTGATTATTCATTAAAAAATTATTTTCAAACTAACATAATTAGTCTTTCTTCATTCTATCTTTAGATAATTGTTTGTTTACATAATTTTTATTAAATTTTAGTGTTTCTGAATAATTTTTTATCAAAAATTTATTTTCTTCAGTTGGCTGTATGATTTTACATAAAACATGTGGGTTTTTTTGTATTGCTTTTACAGTACAATCATAAACATCACGAGCTTTCATATACCAAATAGTTGCATCTCCAATTTTATCAATTTTCATTACACCTTTATCCTCTAAAATTTTTCCTATTGGAAGAACATCTGTAACATAACCTTCATCTAATTTTCTCACATAAAGATTAAAAGTGTCCTTATATTTTTCCCCATTTTCATCAATAACATATCCTGTAAAATTTTTGTAATATTTGTAATCGACTTTTAAATTTTCTTCTACATGATGAATTATGGTAGTACTCTTGTATACTTTATCAATTTGAATAATTTTTGCATCTAATACTAATAATTGGTTAAAAATAGAATCCTTACTATAACCTCCTTTGTATCTATGTTGAACTAATTTATTGGCATGTTTTCCAATAATTGAAAAAGGATAAATTGGATGAAAAACTTTATGACTTCTTGGATCCTTACGTACAAATTCAGAAATAATTCCCATATGTGATGGGGTTGATCTTATATCCCAAGTAGTACCATAAGTAGAAAAATCAAAATTAAATCTTGGTACAATCAGTGTACCTTCATCTCCTAAAATCTTAATTAATGCGTTAATTACAGTTTGAGGACCACCTTCTACTCCTCCAAAAGATTTGAAAGAACTATGAATTAATACTACATCACCATTCACCAAACCAATTCGTTTAAACTCTGAAACTAATTTATCAAATGATATCAAAATTTTATAATTCCTTCAGTAAATGTGATTTAACTAATTCATTAGCTGCATTTTCAATATCAATTAAATCATATCCTGATAATTTTACAATATCTGATAAATAATGAAGTCCATCAGAATAATTTAAAACCCACAATAATGCAAATTGATTTATAATTTTTCCCCCGCCTTGAGAAGGAATTTGAGAACCTATGTCATGATATAATTTTCGTTTACCTAATTGTGGTTCACATTTTGGGTTAAGATTTAGAAATATTCGATCATTTTCCCCATGTATATTTTTACTAAGTTTTTCTTCATCATTTAGTTTGAATTTACCAAAATTTTCTTCTAACTTGACAATCACTTTAATATATTTGGATAATGTATCTCCAAGATATTCTGCTTTAACAAATTCTGTATTATCTGCAGATGTATGGTATTCAGAAAATTCTGGTGCAAATGTTCTTACTAAAGCACCTACTGGGAGATTAAATCCGGGCGAACAAAATTGTCTTTCATCACTACCTGTAGGGAAAAAATCAACTACTTTATGTTTATCACCTGTATTCTTTAGAACTTCCATAACTATTTGATCAATTTCTGCATTACCTTGTCGACTTTTTTTATAGGAAGAATTTCCAGGATCCCCCACACAATACGCTACTAAACCATGCTTAATTTTTTTAAGATTAGATTCATTTTGAGATAACCATGTAATTGCGCCAATAGTTTCAGGAATAAATAAGAAACGATATGAATATTTTAATGAAAGATTTTTTAGATGTTTAGCTAAGAATGTAAATAATACAACTCCAGAAAGATTATCATTACACATTGAAGGATGACATGTATAACATGAGAATAATACTTCATCATCAGATTCACCTTGAATAAAAAATTCAGCATATGTTAATGATCCATTTTCTAAAGTAGAATCAATTACAACTTCATATTCGTCATCTTGTAAATTAATTAATTGATTATGTGTTATGCAAAAACCCCAATTTTCTTTATAATATGATGTTCTATAAGGAATTACATTTGGTTGATTTGGCAAAGAATGTAAATGTGGTAATAACTCTTGTAATGAAAGTTTTGTACAAATAGGAATACTATAATTTAAAACATGTAAATTTGATTTTTTAAAATCAACTATTTTTTCACCCTTTGAATTTTTAATGTATGCATCATTAATATTCCATTCACGTGGAATAGTCCAATCAAAAACTTCAGTACCTGAAGGAATTTCTGAAATATTTAATGAAATATGATTTTGTAAAATTTGTAATGATTGTCTCACACCATTTCCAGTAATACTCCTACAAATAGGAAATAATTCAACCATCAATTCATGCATATTATTCCCAATTTTGGGAATTTCCATCAAAATACTTTCAAAATCTGAATTCATAATATATTAATCTTAACTAATTAAATATCTCTATTTATGAATTTATTTTTTTTATCAAAAATTATTTTATCGCAACGCCACCATCCACAGGTAAAATAGCTCCAGTAGTCCATGATGAATCATTAGAAGCAAAATACAATACAGCGTTTGCAATATCTTTACCTGTCCCAATTCGTCCTATGGGATGTGCTTTAGATGTAATTTCTCTTTTAGTTTTAGTATCTAACCAAAATGAATTCGTCATTTCAGTATCAACGACTGCGGCACATATACAATTTACCCGAATTTTATCTGATGCATATTCTAATGCCCATGATTTAGTTAACATTATCATAGCTGCTTTTGATGCAACATATGCATCAGCATAAAAATTTTCAAATGCTTTGAGGCCTGCATCCGATGATATGTTGATAATTGAACCCCCAGTTTTTTTCATGTATGTAATAACTGCTTTTGTAAATCTGAACTGTCCTGTTAAATTAACATCAATAATTTCATTCCATTCTTTTTCATTAATTTTATGTAATTGTTTCATTTTAGGAAGAATTCCTGCATTGTTTACTAAAATATCAATTCTACCAAATTTTCTAATAATTTGGCTAATGACCTTTTTTACTTCTTTTTCTTTTTTAATATCTGCTTGAACAAAAAAGGAACAACCTACTTCTTTTGCTGTTTGTTCTAATTTTTTCAAATTTTTGGATGTTATTATAACTTGAGCACCTTCCGCTACAAATAATTCTGAAATAGCTTTACCAATTCCACGGCTTCCGCCAGTTATCAATACAACTTTATCGTCTAATTTCATTTTAATTCATGTAAATCCAAAATATTTTTCCATTAATCTTTTTTATTATCTAAAAGATATGATTTTTCTATAATTTGTTTTAGTTCAACTTTTGAGATTTTATTAACAGAATCTGAAGAATATTTATCAAATTCATCAATTTTTTTAATTTTATCATATGTTTTAGTGATTATCTCTGGATTAAACATTGGATAAAGAGGACTAGAAATCATGTACATATTATTATATTCCCAACTATACTTTATCTCATCTTTACTAATGAGAGTTTCATGAATTTTTTCACCAGATCTTATTCCAATAATTTCCTCACCATAATCTCCAAAAATACCTGTAAGTGATTCTTTAACATCTGTAATTGTATATGCTCTCATTTTCGGAACAAAAATTTCAGAACCTTTACCAAATTCAGCAGCTTTTAAAATAAATGATAATGCTTCATCCATGGTAAGACTAAATCTAGTCATTTGTGGATCAGTAATTGTAACTTTATTCTTAGATTTTAATTGATCTATAAATTTTGGAATTACTGAACCACTACTGCCCAAAACATTCCCATAACGAACTGCGATAAATTTGGTATCATGTTTTTCACGATCAGAATAATTATTTGCACTGACAAATAATTTTTCCATTAAAAGTTTTGTAGCACCATAAGTATTCAAAGGAGAAACAGCTTTATCCGTTCCAATACCAATCACTTTTTTTACATTTGATTTAAGACATGCATTAATTACATTTTGAGATCCAATTACATTGGTTTTAATTGATTCAAATGGATTATATTCTATTTTTGGAACATGTTTTAAAGCTGCTGCATGGAAAACATAATCAATATCTTCAACAGCCATAAGTAAACGTTCATAGTCTCTGACATCACCTAAAAGAAAACGAATTCTTTTATCATTAAATTTTGATTCCATTTCAACCTGCTTACTTTCATTTCTACTAAAAATTCTAATTGTATCTGCCTTTGAATCAAGTAATTTTTTTGTCAAAGCAGTTCCTAAAGAACCCGTACCTCCAGTGATTAGAATTTTTTTACCTTCAAACATGATTTTGGCATTATCTTATAAGTAAAAGAGTCTTTTGTTAGTTTTTAATAACATTTTTTAATAAATCATATTATTTAATCATGAATTATCGTAATAGAGTTTTTCAATGTTTCCTTCACTGTCTCTTTGAAGATTTCCATTTGAATCAGTTTTAAATAATTTTTTATTGGTAAATTTTTCACAAATTTGAATAAACTCTTCTTTAGACATTTTTGCGTCACTTAAAAATTCATTCAAATATCTAGTAGGAATCTTTCCTTCATATTTTTTAATTTTATCTAAACCTTCTTTTCTGGTCATTCTTCCATATCTAATTTCCATAGACACATGATCGGTGGTTCTTCCAAAGCCGAACTTTAGAAATTTAAAATAATCATGAAGAGCCGTATATTTTACATCTAGATTTTCCCAACTATCGTAAGTACCTTCTTTTATTTGATCATCTTCTTGAAATCCTAATTTTTTTACAAGTTCTAATTGTTTAAAAACATCCCACTTTATGTAATGTCCAAGAAAAATCCCTACTATTCCTGTTTTTTCAATTTCTTTACTTGATGGAAAAATATATGGATGAAGATCACTTCGTTTAAATCCATATTCTGTCATATTTTCAGGTTTGATTTTATCTAGAAAGAACGCACAATATTTTTCTTCATAATCTCTATCAAGAAAATAAATTTTATTGTCTTTAGGTCCTGAACCAACTTCACTTGGGGACTCAGCCCAAACTATTAATGGAATATTATAAGCAACCGCAATTTGATATGGAGTTGTAAAAATTCCAATATGTTCAGGCCATTGAAAATCACCTAATTCAACTAGACCAAACTTGGCTAATTTTTTATAAATAATTGGATTTGGAGTTATTTCAATACAGTCTGCACCCATTTTTTTAATATTTTCCAGATTTTTTTTGCCAATTTCTGTAATATCTTGAGGATGAAAATTTACCAATAAAGGGTTTAATCCATATTCTTTTAGAATAACATAAGTTTGAAAATGTGAATCTCTCCCACCACTGACCGGAATTAAACAGTCATATCTACTATTGTCTTTACTTCTATATTTTTCTAAAATTTTATTGAGTTCCTCTTTTCTTTTATTCCAATCAATAGTATCTTTCATTTCACTCCATTGACATGCATCACAAACACCTTTTTCATCAAAATTTAATTGTGGTTTAGTTTCAGGGTACAAACATTTAGTACAATACTTCATTGATGTAGTCAATTGTTCAAATCTCTTATTAATAACTTCTTAAAACATCTGCCAATTTTTTGGATGCTACACCCTGATTATTAAGAAAACTTTTAACAAATTTTCTTGAATTAATAGTTAAATTTTCTCTTAATTCCTTATTAAATAAAATTTGTTTAATCTCTTTTTCTAAATCTGATGTAATTGGAATTGCAATAACTGCATTTTGTTTAATGTATTCAAATTCATACATTTTTCCATCTAGTACTATATTCATTACAGGCTTTTCTAAAATCATACTTTCTAAGATTATGGTGGAAGGTGCCCATCCTTCAGGAGTAATAGTAATTACTAGATCACTTTTTTGAATTAACTCTGAAACTGGATTAAGTAAGTAGATGGGAATTTTTTTAGAATATTTTTGAATCATTTGTTTAATTTCATTATTATGTTTTGATTGGCTAGGATGCAATTTAAAAATTATTTTTACATCTAATTTTTCAAATATTTCACATAATTTAATTATTACATTTTCAAATTTTTCATGAATATCTGTTGTATCGAATCCTTGTAATTGTGTTATTGGGGTTGGAGCAATTAATACCTGAAGAATTTTTTTATTCCCATTATGTTTTCTCATTTTTATTAATTGATCATGTCTTGGACTACCTATGGCAAAAATCTTATCAGAATCAATTTTATAATTTGAAATTAAAAATTTTTTTTGTAGATCACTCCAAACTACAATATTATCTCTAAAATTATCATATGACGCTAATGAACCAAATGTTTTACTATCTTCAAATAATAAACCAAATCCATGTTCAAGTAAAAATGAATCAATTTTTCCATCTTTTGATTTTAAAAATACTTTTTCAGTTTCTCCAATATCGTATAATGATAAAATACAATTAATATTAATTTTTGAAAAAATTTTTTTTGCAAAAAATACTGATTCTACATATTCATCTATTCGTTTACTAAATACTTCTTTAAAATTATCTTTTATTATTGACCAAAATTTTAAGTCATTTATTTTAAATATATTATTAAAATATTCATCATCCCAAATTTCAAGTAATTTTTGTGAAAATACTTTTTTTGATTTACTAATTCTTTCAATATCATCCTTATCAAATAAATCGTTCTTAGAAATCAATTTACAATTTGATTTTTTTAATATTTTTATTGATTCTAAATCATATGTAACTGGTCTTCTTTGATTAATTATTATTAAATTAATATCTTTATGATTTAGGTTTTTAAAAAGATCTTTGTATACTGGTGGATACATTTCCAAAATCAAAATTGTTTTTTTATTTTGATTTTTAAAGTCAAACCATAATCCAAAAATTGAACCAACCGTTTTATCTAAAATATTTTTTAATTTATGATATTTTGTTCTTGACATATTGATAGAAATGGGAATTCCCATAAAATTATGTTTAATATTTATTAAATCCCACAAAAGATTTTCCATTTTTTCTTTAGAATTTATTTTAATTTTTATAGAATTATCCTTTTTAATCAATAAAATCATATTTTTCATTTCATTTGAACATTCAATTATGTCTACATCTTTAATTTCTAAAATTTTTTTAAGAGTAAAAAAATTTACTAATTTTTCAATAATCAATAAATGTAATTCAATCCCGTCAAGAAGACTCAATAAATTTACGCCATTTAAATTGAAATTATTAAAGAATGGATCATCCTGCCAATTCTGAAATTTTTTTGCAATATTAAAAATTGATAATCTTTCATCATAATTTAAGATATTTTCTGCAATTGAATGATTTATACCTAATTCGTAGAGTTTTTTGTGCGAAGTATAATCAAATGTAAAAATTTCGTTATTCTTATTATTTTCAATTAGATTATAATTCTTAAATGATTTTGATAATAAAATGAGATTTTTTTTGGTCATTTTCAATTTGTATATTCATTTAGAAATTATTTTGGGTATTGGTATTGGCACTAAAAACTTTCCACCACTTTTAAGAAATTCTTTTTCTTTATTGATAATCGATTCTTTATAATTCCATGCAAGTAATAATGCAATTTGTTGTGATGCATTATCAGAATGAGTTTCATTCATTATTACTGGAATATGCATACCTGGAGTGTATAATCCTTGTTTCAATGGTGTAGTGTCTATAATATAATCTAAAAACTCTGTTCCAATATTACAATAATTAAGTAAAACATTTCCTTTTGCAGGAGCACCATATCCAAAAATTATTTTTCCTTCTTTTTTGAATTTTAATAATTTTTTTTGAATTTGATTTTTTAACTCTTTTACATTTTCTGAAAACTTTTGATATGTTTGAACTTCATTAATTCCAAATTCTTTTTCAAATTCAATTATTTTTTTTAAATTTACTGTCTTTTTATAATTATTTTTTTCTGATACAAAAACCCGTATTGTGCCCCCATGAACTTTTTGTTTTTTTACATCAAATATTTCTAAATTAAATTCATCCATTAATTTCATTAATGGAATTAATGAAAAATATGATAAATGTTCATGATAAACTGTATCAAATTCTAATTTTTGAATTAAATCTACTAAATATGGTACTTCAAAAATAAAAATTCCTTTTTTCTTTGATAATATTTTAATACATTTCATAAACTCCTTTAAATCATCAACATGTCCAAAAACGTTATTGCCAATAACTATCGATGCTTTTTTTTCTAGAGAAATTTTTTTTGCTATATCATAATTTAAAAAAGTATTTTCTGTTGTAATTCCTGCTTCACTTGCTATTTTTGCTATATTTTTTGCAGGCTCTATTCCAAGTACATTGGTACCCAACTTTTTAAATTCTTTAAGTAATGATCCATCATTACTTCCAATTTCTATAATTAATGGATTTTTAGATTTTTTTAGAAATTCTTCATATACATCAAATGCATAATTCTTAAAATGATTTACAATGGGTTTACTTGCACTTGTTAAATAGAGATATTTGTGAAATAAAATTTCTTTATCAACTATATCCAAAAGTTGTAATAAATAACATTTTTTACACAAGTATAATCTTAAAGGAAATTTATCTTCAAATTTTTTTAAATCTTCTTTTTTAATGAATGCATTTGAAGGAGGTTGTTTCCCAAGATCTAATATTAATTCTAGATTATTACTTGAGCAAATTCTACATTCATTCTTTTTATGATATTTACTCATTTGTAATCAAAGATTCGCTGAATTGAATATATTAATTACTATTATTTTTTATTATTTTATAATATCCTACAAAATTTCCAAGAATTTTTAATAATTTATTAAATTTTTCAATACTCTCAGTTTCTGATACTTCTAATGGTGTTTCAATAACACAACAAAATGCTTTAAAAATTTCATTATCATTAGTATTTTTAATCTCTTTAATTGATTTTCTTCTTTTTTTGATGTGTTTAGCAAATCTAATTATTCCTACATAACTTTTTATTTTTTTAATTAACATTTTTTTCTTCATAAAAAATACTAATAGTACAAATTCAATAATTAATAATGATGGTAATAATTTTAAAATAGTTTTAATACTATAATTTGATAAAAGTACAATCCATCTATTTCTTTCAAGCAAATAAAATTTTTCTCCACTCCATTTCCATTGTGCACTTCCGTGGTGATATACAATTGATTTTGGAACAAAATATGATTTGTAATTTAATAATCTTGCACGCCATCCTAAATCTAAATCTTCATTATATGCAAATAATTTTTCATCAAATAATCCAATTTTATCAAAAATTTCTTTTGAACAAAATAAACATGTTCCAGCTGCAAATCCAATTTCTTCTATTGTATTATATTGAAAATTATCTTTTCTGCCTTTTTCTCTAGAAAAACCAAATCCAAAAATACTAATTAAATTCCCTGCACTATCAATTATGTTTTTATCTTTCATTTTCAAAAATTTTGGTTGATACAATCCATTCCCTTTTTCTTCATATGCTTCAAATAGGTAATCTAACCATTTTGGTGCAACAATCAAATCATTATTTAATAATACAATATGTGTACCATTTGAATTTCTTATTCCAATGTTTAATCCTTCTGAAACGCCTAGATTTTTTTTATTTAAAATAAATTTACATGATTCATACTTTTTTGAAAATTTTTCCCCACTTTTATCTGGCGAGTTATTATCTACAATAATTAATTCATATTTTTGTTTTGTTTCTCTAAATATTGATTCTATACAATTTTCTAAAAATTCATTTCCATTGTAATTTAATATAATAATTGAGACTAATTCATTTTGTGAATTCATATTCTTAGACATATGATATTAATCCTTGTTTTCATGATGTTTTACCTATAATTTCTGGTTGTTCCAATTTAATCTGATTATACATTCTTTCAATTGATTGTTCTATTTTTAAAAGATTAATTCCAGTTTGGATTATTTTATCGCATTTTAAGCATGATTTTAAAGTTCGTGGTGCAAGTTGTTTAAAATCTTTAGACGAAATTGAAGTAATCAAATTTTCTGAATATCCAAATGATTTTGCAATTTTTTTAGAAAAATCTAATCTACTAATACATGATAGTCCCGATAAATGGAATATGCCTGTTAGATCATTTTTAATAACTTCTATAATGTTTTCTGCTAAATTATCTGCTAAAGTGGGTGTACTGAATTGATCATTTACTATTGAAATTTTATTATTTTTATTTAATTGATCTAAAACCCATAATCCAAAATTCATTGTTTTTCTTGATTCATCATTTGTTTTAATATATTCAGAAGGAATCCAACCAAAAATAACACTAGGTCGTAATATTATGCTACCTTTCACTTTAGAAACAATTTTTTCACTTTCTAGTTTTGTTTTACCATAAATATTGATAGGATTTGGTTCATCTTTTTCTATATAGAATTTTTTATCTCCTGAAAAAACTGCATCTGTAGAAATATGTATTAATTTACTTCTTAATTTTTTTGCAATATTTGCTATATTTTTTGTACCTGTTACATTTACATCAAAAGCATTTTTTTCAAATCTTTCACAATAATCCACATTTGTTATTGCAGCAGTATTAATAATTATATCTGGTTTTAACCTAAGAATATCTTCACAATTATTTTCATTTGTAACATCTATTTTTATAGTTTCAATATTTTTAAAATTAATTGAATTTTTATTATATGAGCCAAAAAGTTCAAAATTATTTGTATTTGTTAATATTTTATAACCAAGTAAACTGCTACCTCCTATAACTAATATTTTCTTTTTCATTCATTAAAATCAAATTTTGATACGATAAAAACTTTTTAATAATTCTATGTTTTTTACAAAAATTATTTTACAAATGAAAAATATTAATTTGAAATAAAGTAGTTATTGATACTAAACAATATTAACTTATAATTTTGATATCTTTCTATGGAGTTAGATATAAAAAATTATGATCTTGGTGTTCAAGTTTTAACACCAAAAATAAATCATGATGAACGTGGATTTGTAAGTGAAATTTTTAGAAATGATTGGAAAGGATTTTTTGGAAAAGATAAACCTACACAGATTAATATATCAAAAAGTCATCCTGGAGTTATTCGTGCGTGGCATAGGCATTTAAGAGATCAAGTAGATTTCTTTACCGTTTTAAAAGGAACCCTGAAAATCTGTATTTATGATAATGATAACGAATCAAAAACTTTTGGAAAATTAGTTGAAATAATTACTAACGGAGATAAATTGCAAATTATTAAAGTCCCTGGAAATTTTTGGCATGGTACAAAAACTATTGGTGATGAACCATCACTTACTGTATATTTCATAAATAATATGTATAATTATGATGATCCTGATGAAGAACGAATTCCTTGGAATAACTCATCCATCATTGATTCTAGAACAAAAAGAGCTTATGACTGGAATTCTGTGAACGAATGATGAAATTTCTTGTGTGCGGTGGTTATGGCTTTATTGGAAGTACGTTTATCAAAAATCACCTAAATTTTTCCCCTAATGACATAATTATCAATATAGATAATCTTACAATTGGTTCAAACAAACTTAATTTATCTGAAATTACTAATGAAAATTATTCTTTCATTAATGAAGATATAAAAAATTTTAATGTAATCGAAAAAATTTCTAAGAATGTTGATATAATTGTTAATTTTGCTGCAGAAACACATGTTGATAGAAGTATTGCAAATCCAAAACCTTTTCTAGAAACAAATATTCTGGGAACTTATTCTCTTCTTGAATCTGTACGAAAATATGACAAAAAATTTATTCATGTCTCTACTGATGAAATTTATGGTGATTTAGAAAATAAAGAATCATTTAATGAGCATGATATTTTAAAACCTAGTAATCCTTATTCAGCTAGTAAGGCTGCAGCAGATCTTTTGGTAGGATCCTATACACGAACTTATGGGATTGATTCTATAATTACTAGATGTACGAATAATTTTGGTCCAAATCAATTTCCAGAAAAACTTATTCCGAAAACAATACTTCGAGCATCCAAAGATCTAAAAATCCCCCTTTATGGTGACGGTAATCAAATCAGAAGTTGGATACATGTTATTGATCATGTTTCAGCAATTGATGCATTAATTTCTGAAGGAAAATCTGGTGAAATTTATAATATTACTGCATGGAATGAAATTTCAAATAAAGATATTGTAGAAAAAATTCTAAAAATTATGAAAAAACCTCTTGACCTTATCGAATTTGTACCTGATAGACCTGGTCATGATAAACATTATTCTGTTGATTCATCAAAAATTAAAAATGAAATTAATTGGATTCCAAAATTTAATTTTGATGATGCTTTAGTTCAAACTGTTAATTGGTATATTGAAAATAAATCTTGGTGGGAGCCATTAATTGATGAAAAAACACTTCATTCACAACCTTGGACATTAAATTGGAATAATTAGAAATAAATTGATTAGATATTGAAGATGAATTTATTTATAGATAAAAATATCTTAAATAAATGAAAGGCATAATTTTACATGGTGGGCATGGAACACGATTACGTCCTTTAACGCATACTGGTCCAAAACAACTTCTTCCTATTGCAAATAAACCCATGTCTGAATATTGTTTAAATTCTTTACGAGATGCTGGAATTACAGATATTGCAGTAATTATTGGTGGAATTGGTTCAAATAAAGTTCAAGAATATTATGGCGATGGCAAAAATTTTGGAGTACAACTTACTTACATTTATCAGGATTATCCAAAAGGAATTGCTCATGCTATAAGATTGTGTAAAGAATTTATTGGAAAAGAAAAATTTGTTGTGTTTTTGGGTGATAATATTATTCAAAAAAATATTCAGAAATATGTTGATGATTTCAAAAATTTTGGAGATGATGCATCCATTTTGTTATGCGAAGTCAATAATCCCTCTCAGTTTGGAATTGCAGAAATAGAACATAAGAAAATAGTTAAATTAGTTGAAAAACCTAAAAATCCTAAAACAAATTTGGCAGTCACTGGAATTTATTTTCTAACTCCATTAATTTTTGATCTTATTGATCATCTTAAACCATCATGGAGAAATGAATATGAAATTGTTGATGCACTTCAAATGTTATTAGATCTTAATAAGAAAATAAAATACTATATTATTACAGATTTTTGGAAAGATACTGGAACTCCCGAAGATATTCTTCAAGCAAATAAAATTATTCTTGAAAATATGACGAATTATTTTAATGGAATTAAAGAGGATGATGTAACTATTGAAGGTAATGTTATGATTGGTGATGGAACAATAATAAAAAAAGGATGCACAATTATTGGACCTGTAATTATAGGAAAAAATTGTATTATATCTGATAATGCATATATTGATTCTAATACTAGCATTGGAGATAATACGTTCATATCTCAATCTAGTATTAAAAATTCTATTATAATGAGTAATTGTGAATTAAATTGTAATGTACAAATTAATAACAGTATAATTGCATCATCTTCAAAAATTTCTGAGGAGAAAAATAAATTGGATGAAAAAATATTTGTTCTTGGAGAAGGAACAAAAATTATCTTATAGTTAATTCTTTAAACATCTAATGATTTTATATGATAAGTGATTAAAAGTGTCAAAAAAATATAAAGTTGCATTCATTTATGAAAAATCAAATGTATATTTGTCTGGTAAACATTATGACAATATTTACTATCATTTTTTTATGAATGCATTAAAAAGAAATTCATCTATTGATATAACATATTTTCCTTCGGGAAAAGTTTTTGATGCTATACAACTAAAAAATAAATTTGACATTATTCTATTATGGGAAAATAATTCTTACGGGATGCCTGAAGAAATTCGTAATATTGATAAATTAGATATCCCTGTAATTGCAAAAGCTTCTGATCCTAGACAATCTAAATCTTCAATACCTTTTCACAAAAAATGGAAAATTAATTACTATTTTCATTTTATCCATGAAGATTATTTTTATGAACTTTATCCACAAAATTTTAAATACAAAACAATCTTTTTTGGTGTTGAACCTTCTTTATATGAAAACTTATCTCCTTTTAAAAAAAGAATTAAAAATAAAATTTTAAATTCTGGAAATATAGGAAACACAAAATTTTTTTCAAAATTATTATTAAAAATTAAAAACCCTCATTGGAATGCTTTCAAACAATATTATTTGAGAACTCTTTGTACAAACTTACCTTATGTTGATTATACATCAACCTTACAACATGAATATATTAATGACAAATATCCTTTATTATTACAAAAATATTCTACTGCAATTGCAGCATGTACTTTTAACCCATCAGCTAAATTTTGGGAAATTCCAGCAGCTGGTTGTTTAACTTTTATGGAAATTACAAAAAAAAATAAAGGTGATTTTTTAGGCTTTATTGATGAAGAATCTGCAATTTTTATTAATGAAAAAAATTACCAACAAAAATTTGATGAATATTTATCTGATTTTAATAACCCTAAATGGGAAAAAATTGCTAATAAAGGGAGAAAATTTGCACTTGAAAATTTTAATAATGATAAAGCTGTTGAATCTTTTGTAAATTTAATCAAAAATATTTTATGAAAGTAAAATATTTAATAATAAATGGATGTGAGTCTAAAATTTGAAAAGCAATACGAAGATAAACGAGGGAAAATTTTATTTTTAAAATATGATCGTAAAAATATTAACCTTATTGAAATAAAAAAGAATTTTGCAAGAGGCGGACATTTTCATCAAATTGAAACAAATCATTTTTTGATATCTGGAAAGATTGAATGTCGTGAAGAGAATATAATTACTGGGGAAGAAAAAATATCTATAATTTTATCTCCCAAAATAATTTCTATATCTGCAAATGTTGCTCATTTATTAATTGCCTTGGAAAATTCATTGTTTTTTGAAGTTTTTGAAAATTATGAGGATACCGTTTTTCCTAAATATAGAAAAATTGTTGAAAACCTAATGAGATAACTCTTAAATTTTTTTCTGTAATTTAATGCTCAATTTTTTTTATTACTCTTCCTGGATTTCCAACCACTACACAATAATCTGGTATGTTGCTTGTTACTACACTACCAACTGATATTACACTATTCTTTCCAATAGTAACTCCAGCTGTAATGATTGATCCTGGAAATAAAACTGCACCTGATTTTATTTTTACTTTTTCAACTTTTCTAGGGAATTCCCCATTTTTTAAAAATAAATTTGCAGCCGGATTATTATGTGCAAAAATCATTACATTAGAACCAAAAGTTACATTATCTCCAATATCCAGTAATTGTGGATAAATCAAATCTAATTGAACATATGCTGAAAAATGACAATTTTTACCAATTTTAACCCCTCTTGATCGTTGAATTTTTGCTGTAGTTTCTGAATGTGGACAAGAATATGCTAAAGAATGCAATATCCATGAACGAAGAAATTTTATTTTTAGTTTAAAATTTCCAAAAGATCCCTTATAACCATAAAATTCCATTAATTCTCTTTCATTTACTGAAATAGGATTTTCATCTTTCATATGTTAATCTTAAATTACCTTAATTTTAAATCTAAACTTTACGTATTAAGCGTACTCTTAACTTAATCATAAGCATCAAATAGTAAAAATTGAATTATTATTATATGCCTAAAGAAGAGAAAATTTCTTATTATTTAAAAAAATCTAAGTCACTTAAAAATGATTTTGAAAAAAAAATACGTATATCCATTTTGAGTAGTTTTACATTAAATGGAATTGAAGAAATTTTTCAGGTTAAATGTGATAAAAAAAATATTTCATGTACTACTTGTTTAGGTGGTTACAATCAATATAATCAAGAAATT
>Ga0233427_10000649_pt1 | contig 42843 bp, 41 predicted proteins | sample SI_118_April2016_5_FD_179885 | JGI IMG/M metagenome (GOLD analysis project Ga0233427, IMG submission 179885) | Seawater microbial communities from Saanich Inlet, British Columbia, Canada - SI_118_April2016_100_MG | ecosystem: Environmental > Aquatic > Marine > Inlet | place: Canada: British...
TTTTTAATAAATTAATATATTCATCAAATGACAATGCTGAAAATTGTTTTATTTTTGAATTTTTTATAATTTTAGAAATTTTTTTAGAACCTGCATCAGCATTTCCATAGATCAAAATTGATTGTATGCCAATTTCTTTTATTGCATCAATTGTAGTTTTAATATTTTTATCAACTGTCTCAATTTCACTTGTAACTGTGTGTTGCAAAATGATTACATATGGTTTTAAAAAATCAATATCCAATTTTTCTTTTAAAAATGTTTTAGGTATTTTTTTATATTTTTTAATACCATCTAATGATGGATTTCCTACTTGATATACAAATTTTGGATTTTCACCCATCCGTATTACTCGTTTTGCCGCATCATTATTAGTCACAAAATGTATGTGTGAAAATTTTGTAGTTGCATGTCTAATTGAATCATCAATTGTACCTGAAATTTCTCCTCCTTCTAAATGGGCAACAATTATGTTCATATGTGCTCCAACAATAGATGCAGCTAAATTTGCTCCAATATCAAAACCTGCTAAAATAATATCAGGTTTAACTTTTTCTACGATCTTTGAAATTTCACTAACAGATTTTGCAAATGCTCTTACCATTTGTGCATTTGTATTTTTATAATTTTTAGGGTACATATGAAATTTAAAACTTATTTTAAATTTATCATTCTTAATTTGATCAATTGTCTTTCCATATTCATTCAATAAATGACTTCCAGTTACAACCAATCTATAATCTAATTTTTTTGATTTTTCAATTTCTTTAATTATTGGTCTAAATTTTGAGTAATCTGCTCTTCTTTCTGTTACAATTAAAATATTTTTCAATATTAAAAATTCTTTAATCTTAAATATAAACTCGCATGATAAGTTCATTTTAATTTATTTAGTATATCGTAATCTATTTTGAATAATTTTACATGATAACTAAAACCTATTTTATTGGAATCAAATTCTTTAATTAAATATTCATAATTTGATTCATTTTCAAAAACATCTTTAAGAAAAGATTTACGGTTCATCTTGTCATCTACTACAACATGAGTTAAGCCATTTTTTTGATTCTCTTGGATAAATTCAAATAATGAAGAATAGTTATTTGGTGATATTACTGATATTTTTTGAGGAATACTGTCTCTTATGGAAATACCTTTTTCTCTTTCTTTTGTAAAATATGATTCAAATATTAAAAAATCATTTGGAATGTTTGCAACTTCTAAGTACTGACTTTCTGGTGAATATTCATTAATTGTCATTTCTGATTTAAGTAAGATTTGAGAAATTTGGAAAGCATCATGTTCGTGTTCATTATCTATTGATTTGAACTGAAGAAATATTATAGACGAAAAAATTATTCCAAAAATAATTATGGTTAATATTTTATTTTGATTTTTAAAATAACTCTGGAATTTGTTTATAGTAAACAAAGAAATTACTGAAAATAATGGATATAAGAAAAAGAAATATCTTGTATCTTCTAGAGGAATTGAAAATATGTAAAATGTTGGAATGGACATTAAAATCATACATGAAATAATTGTTCCTTTTTTAAAATCCAAATTTTTGAATACAAAAAAAATTCCTATTGGAACAAAAAATATGAAGATGGGGATAAGATCCCACACAAGATATCTAGTAAAATTTTCTGCTCCGTTGACGAAAAATTTTTCTTTAGTATTATTTCCAATTTCTTCTAAATGTTTTTCTGAAAATTCATTTGAACCTAAAATATGTCCTTGGATTCCATTAATGATTCTTTGTGATAATCCATCATGACCCATTGTTTCTACTCTATAATTTGCCATTGGAAGTAAAATTAAAACAAAAATTACTAAAACAAGGAAATATTTTGGAATTACGATTTTATCTTTCCTGAATCGAATAATAAATATTATAGATATAGCTAAAAACAAGAAAATTCCTTCTGTCCTAATCATAGAAACAAAAGCAGAAACTGCAAATGATGCATAGATTAGTTTTTTATTATCACTAAGGAAAAATACTAACACTGTAGTTCCTAGGAGAATATACAAGGGTTCTGTAATTCCTAAAGAAGAATTTAGTATGATTCTTGGTTCAAATGCAAAAATAATCGTTCCAATTAAACTTAATTTATTATTAAAAAAATTTCTGCATAAAAAGTATATTGGAATTATTGTTAGTGTTGATAAAATAATTGTTAATATTTTTTGAGTTTGCATGTAATCTAAAACTGTATCAAATTCAAATATTGAAAATATACTGGAAAGAAAAATTGGCCATCCATTATTTCCAATTGAATAATTATTTGGTAATTGAGAATTAATACTAATATCTATTGCATATAAAAAATAACCAAAAGAATCAGAAATTATTGGAATTTCAAAATTTCCAAAATATATTCTTAGTAGTATTGCAAAAATTCCAATTAAGATTAGTGATGTTATTATTCTTTTATTTGAAAAATTTGATTCATGTTTTTCTACTTGGTTGTTATTCATTTACTTACTTTTCCTTTTTTTGTAAATTTTTTAAATATTTTGAAGCTATAATATTAAAAATTGCCTGTCCAATTCCAGATAATACTAATGCAATTGCTACACCATTAATTCCTATGAGTGTTCCTAATGTAAAAATTCCACCAATGTAAATTATGACTGATATTCCCTTACCTACTAAGACTAATTTGCTATTTTCTTCCCCTAAAAATTTTGAATTATATGCATAAATTATTGCATTTGCTATTACATGAATACTTATAATTTGAATTAATTCAACTGCTTCTATAAATTCAGGAAAAATTACTGGTATTACAATTGGTGACAGTGTTATGGCTAAAGTAGATACTATAGCTGATGAAATAATACTAATTTTTTTAATTTTTAAATTTGTTTTACCAATTGCATCTTGAGAAAGAGTATATTGAAAGACGATAGTCGGTATTATACTCATAACTGAAAAAAATTGTAGACTAAGAGCAAAATTCCCTAAAAGTGAAAATCCAAACATTGGAGCAATTATTAATTTGTCAATTTGACCACTCAGAAGTCTTTCTATACTTAAAGCATAATTATTTATCATAAAACCAAATCGTGGTTTTAATATTTTGATATCAATTTTTGTTTCTTTAAATCCTTTTATGATTACATACACCACTAAAAATAATGATAAAGCAAATCCTAAAACAATTCCTTCAAATCCAATTAAATAATAAAATAATAAACCTAGAATTACAAAAATAATTTTTTGAGTTACAAAAACTATTGAATAATTTTTATATTCTCTTCTACCTAGTAGTTCTGCAATACCTAAATTAAATATGATATAACCAAAAATAAAAATACTAATAATTAAATTTTGAAAAAGAAAATAAAAAATAATTGAAGTAACTGCTCCTATAATTAATGAAATTGAATAAATAATTGATTCAATTGGAATTTTTTTAGCACCATAAACAATTAATGAATTTGGTGAACCAACCATTGATAATGCAGCACCAGTGGAACCTAATGCTATTAGATAACTGACTTGTCCATAGTCTTCTGTTCCTAAAGTTGCAGCAATATAAAACCAGAAAATAGCCATTATTGCTTTTGAACTGATATTTGCTACTCCAATTTGCTGTAATTCTATTGTATTTTTGAACAATTCACGAATTTTATTCCAAGTTAAATCCATTTAATCACGCTTCATCAAATTACTCATATTATAATTTGTGATCGTATCTTTATTATTAATGATTTATTTATAACAATCTTTTTTATTATTAAATGGAGGTTCTTGGAATTATTCCTGCGAGAGCAAATTCGAGAGGAATTCCCCAAAAAAACTTACAAAAGATTAATGGGATTTCATTAGTTGAAAATACAATTAAAATTGCAAAAAAATCAAAAAAAATTTCTAGGTTAATTTTAACTACTGATAGTGAAAAAATTGCAAAAATTGGTAAAAAATTAGAAATTGATGTTCCTTTTATTAGACCTAAAAAATTATCAACAAGCAGTTCGTCTAGTTTAGATGTAATTCTACATACTCTTGATTTTTTGAAAAAAACTGAATCTTATGAACCTGATATTGTACTCTTTTTACAAGTGACTTCTCCTTTACGTCAATTAAAAAGTATTGATAATTCTATTATTCAACTTCAAAAATCTAATGCTACATCCGTATTGGGAGTTTCTCAAATTAAACAAAATCCTTTCATTGCTTTTAAAATTGATAAAAATAAATATCTTCAACCATATCAGAAAAATTTTCAAAATTTTTTTCAAAGACAAAAATTTCCTAAATTTTATTATCCTTCAGGTTCAATTTACACATTTTGGAAAAAAACTTTAGAAAATTATGGAAATATTTATGGTCCAAGAATTAAACCGCTTATTGTTTCAAAAGAAGAAAGTATTGATATAGATGATATTTTTGATTTATTTATGTGTGAAAATGTATTAAAAAATTGGAATACATATAAGAAAAAATTTTCAAATAAAGGTGTTAAATTTTAATTGTCTTTATCTATTAAAATAAAAAATCGATTAATTGGGAAAGATTTTACTCCATTTATAATTCCTGAAATTGGAATTAATCATGAAGGAAATTTTGATAAAGCTAAACAAATGATTAAAGATGCATTTGATGCAAATGCTGAATGTGTAAAATTTCAATGTCATGTTATTGATGATGAAATGATTAAGAATAATGTAATTCCTGGAAATTCCACTGAATCTATATGGGATATTATGAACAGATGTTCTTTAACTGAAGAAGAGGAGATAAAATTAAAAGAATATGTTGAAGATTTAGGTATGATTTATCTTAGTACACCTTTTTCACGTAACGCTGCTGATAGATTAAATAAAATGAACGTTGATGCGTTTAAAATTGGATCAGGTGAGTGTAATAATTATCCCTTATTGAAGCATATTGCATCTTTTGGAAAACCAATAATTCTCAGTACTGGAATGAATGATATACGATCAATTTCTATAGCAGTTAAAATTTTACAAAAGTCTAAGACAGATTTTGCTTTATTACATACAACATCCATGTATCCAACCCCCTATGACAAAGTTAGATTGGGGGCCATATCTGATCTTTCAAAATACTTTCCAGAAACCGTAATTGGATTAAGTGATCATTCAATTGGAAATTATACGTGTTTTGCAGCAATTCCATTAGGTGCTTCCATTTTAGAAAAACACTTTACATCTGATAAAAATTGGCCAGGCCCAGATATTCCTTTATCCGTTGATCCTTTAGAACTAAAAAATTTAATTCAGGGTTCAAACGCAATATATCAATCATTGAATGGAAAAAAAAATATTCTCAAAGAGGAAAAACCCACCATTGATTTTGCTTACGCTTGTGTAGTTACAATAAAACAAATAAAAAAAGGTGACGTTTTATCTAAAGAAAATATATGGGTGAAACGTCCTGGTACTGGACAAATTCTTGCAAAAGATTATGATAATGTTTTAAATAAAGTTACAAAATCCGATATACCTAAAGACTCTCAATTGGAGTGGAATATGTTTGAGTAATAAAAAATTGTATTTCTAACTGGTACTAGAGCAGATTTTGTAAAACTAAAACCTCTAATTGACGTTATAGAAAATTCAGATCTTTTTGAATGTTATATTTTTGTTACAGGTTTACATACTTTAGAAAAATATGGTTCAACTTTTCTTGAAATTAAAAAACAGAATTATCAGAATATTTTTGTTTTCATGAATCAGACTCACACAATTGATACTGACACTATTTTATCTAACACAATTACTGGATTTGGAAATTTTGTTAAAGAAATCAGGCCTGAAATGATCATTATTCATGGAGATCGTATGGAAGCTTTATCTGGAGCATTGGTAGGATCATTAAATCATATTTTAGTTTTCCATATAGAGGGTGGGGAATTATCCGGTAATATTGACGGAATTATTCGTCATACAATTACTAAATTAAGTAACTGTCATTTTGTTGCAAATGAAGAAGCAAAAAAACGTCTTTTACAAATGGGAGAATCTGAAGAAAGTATTTTTCCAATTGGTTCTCCTGATATTGATATTATGATGAGTGATAAACTTCCAACAATTCAACAAGTTAAAGAACGATATGAAATTCCATTTGAAGATTATGCTATTTTAATATTTCATCCTGAAACTACAAAATTAATTACAATCCATGAGTAAATAAAATTAATTTCTTCTTCTTTAATTAAATCACAATTAAACTATGTAGTTATTATACCAAATAATGATTATGGTTCTAATATTATTATTGATGAATATGATGTCACTTTTAAAAATAATAATTCATTCAAAGTTTTTCCTTCATTACGTTTTGAATATTTTTTAACATTATTAAAAAATGCAAAATTTGTCATAGGTAATTCAAGTGTAGGTATTAGGGAAGCTGAAATTATGGTATTCCAGTCATTAATTTAGGTTCAAGACAAAAGAATCGAACAAAAAATAATGATATTTTACAAATAAATTTCATTCCAAATAAAATTATTGATGGAATTAAATCCATTAATGGTTCTAAATTTAATAAAAAAAATAATTTTGGAGATGGAAAAAGTTCTGAAAAGTTTTTTTCATTAATTAAAGATCAATCAATTTGGAATCTTACTAAATTAAAACAATTTGTAGATTTATCATAATGTTGATTATTTTCTAAGTATGATTTATTTATCAATTGTACATGTTTTTCATTTATTTTTAGAAATCAACCCGTTAAATGAATAAAGTATATTATAGTGAAATTTTGTTTTAAAAAAATGGGAAAAATTGGAGTCATAAAAGAAATTTTTGAATTATTTATAAAAAAAAGAAAATTTTACATGTTTCCAATAATAATACTTTTAATAGCTTTAATGGGAATTACAGTATTGGCTCAAAGCGGATTAGTAGCTTTCATTTATCCGATTTAAAATGAAATTATCTTCTCCCAAATTCAAGGCTTTTACAGTTTCAGCTGGATTAACATTTTGGTTTGTTACAATCACAACTTTCTTAGATGTTTTATCTATAGGCTCTTTTCTGATTTTTGTTGGAATAGTTTTTCCAATATTTCAAATATTAGCAAAAAAAGTTTCCAACATATTAGACTACTTTGCAATATTTAACACAAAAATTTTTTTAGGAATATTATTTGTAACAGTAATTTCTCTTTATGGAATATTTTTTAAATTATTACAAATTGATTTACTAAGATTAAAGCAACAAAAAGAAACTTATTGGTTAGACGTAGAACAAACATCTTTTCATGAAATCAGGAAACAATACTAATGTATAATTTAGGAATATCATGTTATTATCATGATTCAGCTGCTGCATTACTTAAGGATGGGCATGTAATTGCAGCTGTAGAAGAAGAAAGATTTTCGAGAAAAAAATTTGATGATGGTTTTCCACATATGGCAATAGAATGGTGTTTAGATAAAGCTAAAATCAAACCTGAACAAATTGATTCAGTAGCGTTTTATGATAAACCTGTATTAAAATTTGAAAGATTATTGGATAATTATATTGCAGTAGCACCACGTGGATTGTATAGTTTTTTGAATGTAATTCCAAAATGGCTTCATAAGAGATTATGGATTAAAAATGATATTAAAAAATCACTAAAGGGATTCAAAGGAGAAATAATTTTTCCTGAACACCATTTATCACATGCCGCACATGCTTTTTACACCTCACCATTTAAGGAATCAGCTATTCTTACAATTGACGGAGTAGGTGAATGGAGTACAACATCATATGGACATGCTAGTAATAATTCTGTAAAAATTACAAATGACATTAGATGGCCACACTCACTAGGGTTATTTTATTCAGCATTCACATATTTTCTTGGGTTCAAAGTTAACGAAGGAGAATACAAGTTAATGGGATTATCATCTTATGGCAAACCAAAGTATTATGATTTGATAATGGAGAAGTTGATAGATGTAAAAAATGATGGAAGTATTCGTCTGAATATGGAATATTTTGCATTTACTTATGATAAGGTAATGACAAATAAGAAATTTGCAACATTATTTGGAATTTCACCAAAAACAAAAGATGAAAAAACATTACAAATTCATTTTGATATTGGTGCTAGTGCTCAAAAAGTTTTGGAAGATATAATTTTAAAAATGGTTCATCATGTTTATGAAAAAACAAAGATGAAAAATTTGTGTTTTGGAGGAGGTGTAGCACTTAACGGGGTTGCAAATTATAAAATATTAAAAGAGGGACCTTTTGATAATATTCACATTCCACCATCACCTGGAGATGCAGGTAGTGCTGTAGGTGCTGCACAATATTTGTATTATATTTATCATAAAAATCCTAGAAATGTTTTTGAAAATAATAACAAATTAATCTCTGAAAATATTTATGTGGGTCCATCTTACACTGATAATGAAATTTTAAATTTTTTAAATAATTATAATATTCCATTCCAATCATTTGATTGGGAATCATTACTAAAAAAAACTGCACAATTAATTGCTGATGGTAATGTTATTGGTTGGTATCAGGGAAAAATGGAATGGGGGCCTAGAGCACTTGGAAATAGAAGTATTTTAGCTGATCCTAGAAAAAAAGATATGAAAGATATTCTTAATGCTAAAATTAAACATAGGGAGTCATTTAGACCATTTGCTCCATCTATTATGGAGGAATATGTTTCAGAATATTTTGAAATGGACATTCCAAGTCCATACATGTTAATGGTAGCTCCTGTCAAAAAACCTAAAGATATTCCTGCAGTAACACATGTTGATGGCACTGGAAGATTACAAACAGTCTCTAAAGAAACTAATTCTTTATACTATGATTTGATTAATGAATTTTATAAAATTACTAAAATTCCAGTAATAATTAATACTTCAATGAATGTTATGGGTGAACCGATAGTTAATACCCCTGAAGAAGCATTTACAATGATTTTAAAAACTGATATGGATTATTTAGTTATGGGGAAATATATTGTACAAAGGTGATAATTTGGATGAAATAGATTTATCAAAAATTGTATCTAAATTTTATCATCAAATTCAATTCCCAGGCCACTATACTCAAAATGAAGTTCTAGAAAAATCCAGTGATTTCTTTTTAGACGAGTTTATGTCTCTAAAATATTTACCATTTAAAGGAAAATTATTAGAAGCTGGTTGTGGTTCAGGTTATACTACTCATGTAATTGCAAATGTTCGAAGAGATATAGAAATTACTGGAATTGATTTTTCTGAAGGGTCGTTAGAATTTGCTTCTTCTTTTTCAAAAAAATATGAATATACAAATACTGATTTTAATTGGACAGATTTAAGAAATATTGAATTAGAAGATAATTCATTTGACATGGTAGTTTGTTCTGGAGTTTTACATCATATAGATAACCCTAGACCAATTTTTACCAAATTATGTAATTTGTTAAAAAAAAATGGAACAATTGTGATTGGAATGTATCATCCTTGGGGAAGAAATTCTGTACATATTAGACAAAAAATATTCAAACTTACTGGCGGTAAAATGCGTTGGATTGATCCAAGAATAAGAACAGAAAATTGGTCCGACCAACGAAAAAATACTTGGTATAGAGATCAATATGAACACCCACATGAAGAAGATTATGGGCAAAAAACTATTCTCAAATGGTTTAAAGAAGAGAATATAGAATATTGTGGTTCAATTCCAAAATTTTCTGGAAATAATTTGGAATATAATTTATACATGTTAACTAAAACAGGTTCGCAAGGTGGACTATTCATTTTAGTAGGTAAAAAATCAAACGTATAAAACAACTAATTGTAATTAATTTTTAATGTCTTTACAAGTTTCTTATAAAAAACAATTCATGCTCGGATTATTGTTATTTTTCTCTTTGTTAATTGTATTAGAGATTACAGCACGAACTTATGACTATCTAAATCCTTACTGTGGATTGAAAAGTGATACATTTGTTTATACTGAAATGTCATATTGGGAAAAAGCGGAAATATGTGATAGTTGGTTATCATTACTTTGGCATTGGGAAGATAATACAGATGTTTATACTCTTGAACCAAACCAACACAAACAAACTGTTAACATCAATGATTATGGTTTTCGAGGTTCCGAAATTTCAAAAATTAAAGAAGATGATTCCTATCGAATATTTGTTGTAGGTGGTTCCACTACAATTAGTCTTCGTGCACCTTCTGATGAACAAACACATCCTGGATTTTTACAAGAATTATTTAATAAATCTGAATTAGATTTTAAAGTTGAAGTAATTAATGCAGGAATTCCGTCATTTGCTTCTTCTCAAGAGCTAAGTATTATTCAAAACAAAATAGTTGATTTTGAACCTGATTTGATAATTGTTTATGATGGAACAAATGATCTAAACCTTCCATATGGATATACTCCTGAAAAATCCTCTTTTAGATCAACAATTGCAGATGGATTTAATAGATATTTGTTATTTTGGGAAACTGTTCCTGTAATTTATCATATTTTCAATAATTTTGGAAGTGAAGAAAAAACATATGATTTTGATTCTTCTACAATTGAATCAAAAGTAAAACTTTGGAAACAAAATATAGATAATATATGTAAAATTGGAGATGAAAAAGACTTTGATGTTATAATTTTGTTGCAACCTATTCTTGGAACTGGAAATAAAAAATTAACTGAGTATGAACAAAATCAATATGATATTTTTCAACATGAAAAAGTTTTAGAGTCATATGAAAAATTTGCTAATGAGTTAATCTACTTAGAAAAGTCTTGTACTGAAGTTAAAGATTTTCGAAATATTTTTGATTCTTATAACCAAACAATTTATTTTGATAATGCACATGTGAAATATCAATCAAATGAAATTATTGCAGAAAATATATTTAATACAATTTATCCAATAGTTGAAAATTTTGAAAAAAATTAACTCCATTTTTTATTGAAAAATATTTTCTACTAATTTAACTGATTTTTTATGATCTTCGAGATCTGAGCCTGGCCACTTTTTTTCATATTTTTTTACAAAATTCTGCATAAAATACGATAATTGAGCGTGAAATCCTGGTTTAAATTTTAGATCCTCATTAGATGGAACAATGTTTATTTCATCTTTTTTCATAATTATTTTTCCCTTTTCTATTGGTTCAAAAATTATTTTTATTTCATCTGCAAAAATAGAAATATTCCATTTAGTCTGTTTTTTCCAATTACTGGAATATGAAAAATTTATATCATTTTCACAAATGCCATTACCCTTAAAATTATATTCACTTGGAACTGAATTTGATTCAATTTTTTTAATATCTCCACCAAAAAATCTAATTAAATCCACACAATGAATTGAATTAGCAAACATCCAATTATCTCTAATATTTTGATTAAATTTTTTATTATTAATATCTGTAAATCTTTCTGGTGCATCTATTTTTATTGATTCAATTTTTTTATCTTGTTCTTTTAAAAATTTTAATGCTTTATGAAAAATTGAATAAAATCTTCTATTTGTTCCTACCATTATGTGAGAATTAAATTTTTTATTTTCATTAATTAAATTATTAATCTCTTCCAATCCAAACCCTATTGGCTTTTCAGTAAAAATTGGTTTTTTTAAAGGAATTATTTGTTTTAATGTTGATGATATTGAATCTGCACTAGTAAGGTTCATTAAAAAATCACATTCATGAGCTGGGATGTTCTCAATGGAATTGAACACGTTTGAGATGCCAAATTTTTTAGATTTTTCTAATGTTTTTTTATAATCTCTGCCCACTACTCCTACTATATCACAATTTAATTCTCTTAATACGGGGATATATTTTTCTGCAATATCTCCAAAACCAATTAAAATTGTTTTCATGTTACCATATACTCATTATTAGTATAATGCGAATCTAATGGTAATGAGACAATTTCTCCTGTGTCAAAGCTTTTTCTAATTGCAGAATAAATCTCAACTTTCTCTTTTGCCATTTCAGCTGTTACTTTTAATTTTTCATCAGAAATAATGTTTTTTATCATTTTTTTAATTAATTTGTTAATGGATTCAAAATTAAATGATTCATTGATAAATTCCTCATTATCTAAACCATAAAACCGCATTGCCTTGTCTTGATCTTCAATTCTTCTAGATTTTCCAATAATTTTTTTGTTTATTTCATTAATTTCTATTCGTCCATAACTTCCAATTATTTCAATTTTTGGTTGCAATCCTAAATCATCGCCCATATCGATAAATGCTCTTTTTTCATTTTTAAAATTTAAAATTAAATATCCCCCTGGATCTTCAAATTCATCTCCTCTGGGATTTGGTAAATTTTTATTTATTGGAAATCCTACAACTGAAATTACTTTTTCATTTAACAAATAGGTACATAAATCTAAAAAATGAGTACCCATTGTTGAAATTCCACCTGCACCACAAGTAATAATTATTGATTTTGTCATACCAATTTTTTTATTAATATTTATTTCATTAATTAAAGATGAATATGAATCAGAGAATCTTCTGATATAACTTACAGTTAATTTTGAATTACTTTTCTTTAACAGTTCACTAATTTCTTGTGCATGTTTTAGTGATGTAGTGAATGGTTTTTCACAAATAATATATTTTATTTCTCTTTCTATTGCATATTTGATAATTTCATAATGAGTTGGACCATATGTTGAAATTATTATGCCATCAATATTTGATGTGTCAAGAGCTTCTTTATAGTCTGAAATAATTTTCATATTTGTCTCTTTTTTTCTAATATCACAAATAAAACCAATATCAATATCTAGTGTTTTTAAAACATCATGGTATGTTTTACCCATTCTTCCATATCCAATTATTCCAAACTTCATGATAAAATAAACTATTTACAGTGAATAAACTTTTTCATGAATTTAAATTAAATTTACTGAGGTTTTTTTAAAAGATCAAGTATGGCGATTGCTGCTCTTTCTCCTGCTTTTCCATCAAATTTGTAGCTTAAATTTTCCCGTTCCAACAAAATTTCATTATTAATCTCAATTTCTTCATTTAATAATTTATGAATGGTTGGAATAATATCTTTCAAATTCTCACAAATTCGAAAGTAACCCGAATTAATGGCTGCATTAACCATTGGTATTATTGGGAAATTCCACTCTGTCTTTAAAAGAATCGTTCGAATTCCTCCAAAGGCACATTCAATTTGAGGATATCCATAACCATATGTAAGAACTAGATCATATTTTTCAATAATGTCCCATAATCCTTCTTTTTGAAATATTGGAATTTTAAGATTATTTTTTTCCAGAAATTCTTGATACGAACTTTTCATTTCAGATGATGGATGTATTTTTATTTCTAAATCTATCTTTTCTGATTTTAATTCATTAAAAATATTTTTTAGGAATAAATTCCTTTGAGGATATGTGCCATAACCATGCTCTACTAAGGGGCAAGTAATAATCAGAATTCTTATTTGTCTTCTACTTGCATCTATTCTCTCCAAGTTACAATTATTTATTTTTTCATAGATTGGATCCCAATTTGGGCTACCTGTTAAAGCTAATTTGTTTTCACTAAATCCAATATTCTTAAAATATTTCATCCAGTCTTGATTATTTACAAGCTGTAAATCTGCAATTGTATACATTCTTTCTTTTTTCCAAAAATATATTGAAACATCATTAATGTAAAGTAGAAAATTATTAACAAAATTGATTCCAATCTTTGATCTTGTTTTGTATAAAAAATTATGTTTATACAAAATAAATGATATTTTTTTAAATAACATATTTTTTCCATCAATAAATAATCTTTTCATATTTTGTACAGTAGTTTTTGATAAATTTTTAATGTCATTATTTGTGGTTTCTTCTACTTTCTCAATTACTTTAAAATGCACAAGAGGAATTTTCTTAAATTTTGAAGCTGCACTAATTGCTTTTTCTACTGGCGGTATTTTACTATTCATTGCTAAAACACAGTCTGGCTTAATTGTTTCTAACAAATCAAATGCATTATCAAAATTTCTAATATCAAATTTTTTTTCACAATCATCTATTTCATTTTTTGTTTCATTTTTTTCACAAACAATCCATATGAGTTCTATTTTTGTAATTTTTCGCATTTGAACGATTAAATTTTTTACAAAAATATTATTTCCTGATTTTTTTTTTGGATGTTCCATTGTTATAAAAAGAATTTTCATTATTGTTCTCTTATAACGTGATTCTTGTTCCTTCGCCTAATAACAGGGTTTTTTTGGTTGGATCTACTGAAGAATATATTTTTGAATTTGATGCAATTATACTATTTTCAATTTTGACATTACACTTAATCTCTGTATTTTCCATAATTATTGAATTTTTTATTCTACATTCAGATATTTTGGAATTATTTCCTAAACTGATGTTTGGACCTATTTCAGCACCATTTTCAATAATACAGTTCTCTCCTATTATTATAGGGCCAATTAGTTTTACACCTTTTTGAATTGTGCTGTTTTTTCCGATCATAATTTTCCCATTTGTACTTACTCCTTCTTCAATTAACCCCTGATTATAAGATTCCATATCTTCAATCAATATTTTATTTGCATGAAGAATATCTTCTGGTGTACCAGTATCTTTCCAATAATCTGTTATGGTATCATAAGTAATTTTATTTCCTTCTTCTAATAGCATTTGAAGTGCATCCGTAATTTCTAATTCATTTCTCCATGATGGTTTTAATCTTTTTATTATTTCAAAAATTTTAGGAGTTAAAAAATAAATCCCTGTTACAGCAAAATTTGTAGGTGGTTCTTTGGGTTTTTCCATAATTTTTATAATCTGTCCATCTTTTACATCTGCGATACCAAATCTAGACGGATCATCTACTTCACATAACAGTATAGATGCATCTGCATCAGAATTTTTAAAACTTTTTCTTATGTAGTTAATATTTTTTTGAATAATATTATCTCCTAAAAAAACAAGAAATTTTTCATTATTTACAAAATCTTTGCATAGTTGTATTGCATGAGCAATTCCTCTAGGTTGATCTTGATAAATATAGGTAAACTTTACACCAAATTTTTCTCCAGTTCCATAATACTCCTTCACTTTATTTGCACCTATTCCTCCAATAATTATTGCAATTTCCACAATTCCTGTATTCTTAATTGATTCAATACAATATTGAGACATTGGCTTGTTAGCAATTGGAAGGAGCTGTTTTGGTCCGGTATGTGTTAGTGGTCTTAATCTTGTTCCGTGACCACCATGAAGAATAATCCCTTTCATAATTACTTCTTATGCCAAACCTAGTAAATTTAATTCTTCCATCCTGTTTTTCTTAAAACTTCTATAGGGATATCTTTTATCCATTTCATATTTTCGATATACCAATCAACCGTTTGTTTAAGAGATTTATCAAAATTTATAGTAGGTGACCAATTCAATTCTTGATTAATTTTTGACGAATTTAGACTATATCTTAAGTCATGTCCTGGTCGGTCTTCCACAAATTCTATATTTTCTGTAGATTTTTCCATTAATTTAAGAATTTTCTTAACAATTGTAATATTGTTTATCTCATTTGCCCCTGATATGTTGTATGATTCCCCATCTTTTCCTTTAGATAAAATCTTTAAAATTGCATCACAATGATCATTCACAAAAATCCAATCTCTGATGTTTTTACCTTTTCCATATATTGGAATTTTTTTATTTTGATGTGCTAATAAAATAGTTTTTGGAATGAGTTTTTCTGGAAACTGTCTTGGTCCAAAATTATTTGTACATCTAGTAATAATACATTTACAATCATGTGTAGTAACATAAGATTTTACTAATAATTCAGCTGATGCTTTTGATGATGCATATGGACTTGATGGATTCAATTTATAATTTTCATTTGCACTATTTTTTTTTAAACTTCCAAAAACTTCATCAGTAGATATTTGTATCAATTTTTTATTTTCTTCTTTAATTTGTTCCAATATGTTAAAAACTCCTACAATATTAGAATCAATGAATGGTTTTGCATTAGAAATACTTCTATCAACATGTGATTCTGCTGCAAAATTAATTACAACATCACATTTTTTAACTAATTTTTGAATAATTTTTTTATCACAAATGTTACCTTTTACAAATCTGTAATTTTCAGATTTTTTAATATTTTTTAAATTGGAATGATTTGATCCATATAATTTATCATCTAAATTTATTATTTGATATTTTGGAAATTTTTTTATTGTATTCAGAATAAAATTACTACCTATGAATCCTAGACCACCAGTAACAAGTATTTTCATGATTTGATCCAATAATGTTACCAAATAATGTTTTCTACTAATAGTAAAATTAAAAATTATTAGAATTATACGTAATATTTCATAGAAGCATTCAAAACTTAATTGATGGCTAAATTTAGCTATAATATGTCAAATTCTGAATATGGATTTAATTTAGAAAAACATGAAACAAAAGATGTATCTGATGGACATCAAAATGGCTCATTGACTGTTATTTGGCGTGATTGGGATAATCTTATTAAAAATCATCCAAAAATGATCTATGTAAGTTCTGTTAATCCTCATGAAATAAAAGGTCCACATATTCATACTAAAAGAACTAGTCATTTTGTGTGCATTGAAGGTAAAGTTGTTTTTATCATTCAAAAAAATAATGGTACTTATGATGAAATAATTTCTAGTGATGAACAACCAGTTATGGTTCATGTTCCAAAAAATTGTAGTTCTGCACACATTAATTTATCTAACAAAACATCACGAATTTTAGCTTTAGCTGATATTGCTTGGAAACCTAATGATAATGAAATGAGGAATACTCTATTTGAAAATTATGATTGGAAAAAATGGAATAATAATGTCTAAAACAGAAAATTTAAAGAAAAATTCAATATTATTTTTAGATAATTTCAATAAACTTTCTGACTTAAACTCATTTGGCGAATTAAATTCTTTAAAAATAATTACATTTGATTATCAAACTCATAAAAAATTAGAAAAACTTTCAATACCACATCTTATTTCAGATACTTTTTTAGATTCCAAAGAAAAGGAAAAAATTCAAAATAATTCATATATTTATTCAAAATGGTTTGATGAAGTAAAAATTAAAGAGCATATAGAATATAATGGAGTCAATCTGGGAAGTTTATCGTATATTGAATTTTTTATTTTTCTAATTCCTTTTTTAAAAAAATTTGTTGAAGTAAAAAATATTGTTACATTAAACCCAAATTCTACATTTTTAGCATCTGGGATGTTATTAAATATTCTAAAATTTTTTAGTGATAATTTTCAATTAATTAATAGTTTTGAATCAGAGAATTTTGCATATGATAAAATTAATTTTGAAACTAATTTTTTAAAAATTAAATTATCAAGAAATACTTTTTTAAAAATAAAAAATATATCTGAAAAAATTATTTCTATTTTCTTACTTAATAATCTAAAATCAAATAAAAATTCCATTTTTTTAGTTGAATTTAATACAATTTTATATGAAAAATTACTTTTTGAAATTTTCAAACAAGATCTTAATCCTATATATTTAGGAAATAGACGTCCAGCTATTTGGAATTTAACATCGTATTCTGTAATCAAAAATTCTCATACTCAAATTGCTTCTTTTTTTAATATTTCTTCTAATACTAAGAAAATAATCGATTTGGAATTACAAGGAATACAAAAAAAATGGGACATGCTTTTATCTAATGATGATTTATGGAATAATTTTTTTACTTATGATGGAATTTCATTTTGGAATTTATTAAAACCATCTTTTATTAAATTACATTACTCTAGAAATCAAGAATATATAAAAATTATTGAATTATCAAAAATTTATTTTGAGAAATTTCAACCAAAATTTGTTTTAATTTTATCTGAAAGTGGAACAACAGAACAAATTATGATTTCATTAGCAAAAAAATTTCAAATTCCAATAATTTTATTACAACATGGTGTTGCTGCATTTGATTCTAAACATAGTGATATAATTAATGAATTTACTGGATCAATGCCAATAAAATCAAATAAATTCTTTGTTTGGGGGAATGCAATGAAAAAATATTGTATTCAATTTGGTATTCCAGAAAATAAAATTGAAGTTCTTGGAAGCATTGCACATGAAAATCTATTTCAAACATCATTAGTTCAAAATAGTTCTGATTATATTTTATTGAATCCTGAATACCCTGGACAAACAAATGTTAAAGATTATGATGTAAACGTTAATCAAGAATATGAAGATGCTTTGAGAAATGTTTGCAAAATTACAAAAAAATTAAATAAAAAATTAATCATTAAAATTAAACCTCATATTCCTGAACGGGATGCAACTAAAATTGCACATGAAGTTGATCCTTCCATAAAAATTTTAAAAACTGGTAATATGGCAGAACTGATTAAACACTGTTCGATTTTTGTTACTTTTGGTATCACTTCAGCTATGTTGGATGCTGCTTATTTTCAAAAACCTGTTATACGAATTAGAATGCGTGAATGGTGGGATTCTCCTGATACTTTGAGACCTCAATCTGCAATTAGTATATACTTGAATGAATTTGAAGACACTGTAAAAAAATTATTTTATAATAATCAATATTTTAATGAATCCATAAATAATGGAAAAAAATTTCTTGATGATTGTTTGAGTAATAATGATTCTGTCCATAAACTTGGAACCTTTTTAACTAAATTTGATTAAATCCTGTTATATATTCAAATTAACTCAATAATGTGATAATTGTTGCAAAAACTATTTTAATTCATTTAAAAGAATTATTTTTAATATGAAAGTACTCTTAATACACCCCCCAGTTAGAGTTGATCACGATCCTTTAGATATGCCTCAGGGATTGATGATTTTAGCTAGTATAGCAATTCAAGAGGGTCATCAAACAGCACTCATGGATTTAAATTCTCAAAGACCTGTTCCTACATGGCAAGATGCAGCTAAACAAATGGCTGTTGAAAAATGGGATGTTATTGCTGTTGGTGGTTTAAGTAGCATGTACAAGGACATCATTAAAGTTTTAAAAATTGCAAGAAAATTAAATCCTGATGCATTAATTGTTTGTGGTGGAGGATTTATCACTTACATGCCAGATAAGATTATGAAATTTTGTCCTGAAATTGATATTGCAGGAATAGGCGAAGGTGAGGAATTATTTAGAGATGTTCTTAGAACTAAAGAAAAGGGAGGAAACTGGGCAAATGTTCAAGGAATTTGTTACAGGGATGATGATCAAATTTTATTTACAGCACCACGACCACTTATTCCTAATTTAGATACATTACCACTTCCAGCTTATGATTTAATTGATGTTGAAGCATATTTCAAATTTTCTGGTTCATTATGGGCTGGACCTGGAATGTGGCAAAGTAAACGTAGAATGAATATGGTTACTGAAAGAGGTTGTCCTCGTCAATGTACATTTTGTACTCATAATGGAATGAATAGATGGGATCAGGAAATGATTCTAGGAAAAGATAGAGTTAGACAGATGGATAAAGAAGTTGGATTTCAAGCTGTAGTAAGATTTTTCTCCCCACAATACGTTATAGATCACGCTCTTCATCTTTATGAAAAATATCAAATAGATTACCTATGTTTAATGGATGAAAATAACACTGCATCACCTGGTCGAATGCATGAATTTTGTGATTTATGGATTAAAGAAGGACTTCATAAAAAAATTAAACTTGCAACTGGTGGTGATGCACCTAGTATCAAACCAGATCTTGTAAAACATATGAAAGAAGCTGGCTTCTCACTTATTGGAATTGGTGGAGAGAGTGGTAGTGATAGAATATTACTTGGAGATATAGGAAAAGGAGTAACTAGAGCTCATAATCAAAAAGCAATTGAATTGTTACAACAAGGTGGAATCACTCCTTCAATGACATTTATGGTTGGAAATCCAACTGAAGATATTAATGATGTTTTAGAAACCGTTGATTTCTTTATTCAAAATCGAGCTATTGTTGATCCTTTCATTTGCACTCCATTTCCAGGAACAAAAATCTTTTTTGATAATCAAGATTTTATTTTACAACAATATGATGAAAGATTGGCATTACTTGCAAAATCTCCTAATCCAAATATCTCTGAAGAAATACTTAAAAAATGGAAAGATGAAGCTTTACAAAAATTCCTTATGTCTCTGAATAATGCAACTGATTATAGCTGTACTGTCAGCAAAAAATTCGATTATGCTGATTTATTGGCAATTAAACATTTTATGCATGAACAAGATACTGATAAACTTCTAAAATTAGCTCATATGAGAGGTTGGGAGCATGATAAAAAATGGGATAACATTTGCCCTGTATGTAAAGCAGAAAAAGAAGTTTCTTTAGTAATATCCAGATAAATGAAATATAAATAATACTATTTTTTATAAATACTATGATTAAAGGTAATTTTCATATTAAAAAAGTTGATCAAGAATCTAAATCTGATCAAGAAAAATTTGAAGATCTTATTGAAAAATCTGGAATTGGTTCACATATGGTTTTTAGAACATCTAACGATGATGATGATGAGTTATTTTTAGATGATTTATAAAATTAAAATGTAATTTTTACAATGATTTATTATAATCTTGATTTCATATGGTTTTAAATGAATGACCCCACATCTTTTGAAATATCTGAAAATACTTTCAAAAAAATAAATGAATCCAAAGAGTCAATGGGATTCGCAAAAAAAACTTGGGATGATTGGTTTAATTCTATTTTATGTATTTCTAATGATGATAATTCTGATAAAAATATTATTGAACAAATTATTCGAAAAAATGCATCAAAATCATGGTATGAGGAATGGGTAAAAAATTTTGCAATTAATTTAGAGCACATTTGGAAAGATCCATCTGCACGTGAATTATCAAAAATCAAAAATTCTGATTCATCTGCATTAATAATAGGACGAGGTCCTTCCATCTCCAAACATAATCAATTAGATCTTTTAGCAAAAAGTGATTTTAAAGGATCTATAATCTGTTCTGATGGAAGTTTACCAAATGTTTTACAAGCAGGAATTACTCCTGATAAATTTAATTTATTTGTTGTAACAATTGATGCTCAAGAAAATCAAAAAACTTGTTATGAACATGAGTTAACAAAAAAATTTGGAAAAGGAATCAAATGTATTTTCTCTACCACTGCACATCCAAGTGCATATAATGCAGCTAAAAATTCTGGTCTTGAAATTTACTGGATTCATACATTATTTGATTATGATGAAGGCAAAAAATCTTTTAATCAAATCCAAGGAATCATGACTAAATCTGTTGATAATAAAAAAATCCCTGCAATTCAAACTGGTGCAAATGTTGGTACATCTGCATGGGTAATCGCATGGTCCATTTTAAAATGCAATCATGTTGGTTTAATTGGACTTGATTTAGGTTATGATGATAGTACACCTTGGGATAAAATTAGTTTTCACGGATATCCAATTCCAACTGATGTTGATAAAAACAGTGAAAGTTTTAAACGCGCATATCCCACAATATACAATCCTGAATTTGATTGTAAATGTAAACAAGATCCATTATTTCTTTATTATTGTAATGCATTAAAAGAATTTATTCAAAAAACTAAAAATAAAATTAAAACAATTAATGCTACAGAAGGTGGAGCACTTTTTGGTGATGGAATTTATTGTACATCACTAAAAAATTTCTTAGAAAATTATAATTTTGATTAAAATTATCTAAATTCCATTACATCAAAATATCTTTCCGGGTTTTTGTCATTTCCAACCATTTCCAACCATTTCCAACCATTATTAGATAATTTTTTACACATTGGAATTGAATATTTTTTTTTAAATCCACATTTTTTATACAATTCTAAAGCTTTCTTATCATCTTGAAATACTCTTAATTTAATGATTGAAATTTTAAATTTTTTCTGAATCCAAAGAATATAATTTTTGAATATTATCTCCATTAAACCTGGTGCAAATCCTTTTTCCCCTCTGATGACATCTGTAATGAAAACTGAATTTTCTTTTTCATTGTAGCAATCTAATCCAAAATGACCAATTTTATTATTATTAAAGATTATCAAAAATAATATTCTTTGTTTATCATTTAGAATTTTGTCATTAAACCAATTTTTAGTATTTTCAAATGAAGCATCAAATTTTGAATCAAACCAATCACCACATTCATTTCTCCATTTTACTAATAGTGTAATAGTCTCATCCGAGAAATCTGCTATTTTAACAAAAATATTTTTACCATCTACATAAGTTGCATTAAAAATTTCTACATCATGTTGTTTTATTTCAGTGATAATTTTTTCATAATAATTCAATTTCTTATATAGAGTTATTTTTCAGTTCTTAAAATATATTCAATCTAAAATTCATTTAAATTGTATTTATTTTTATGACTAGTGTGAAAAACGTTAAGATTGGAAATAAATGGATTGGAGATATTTTCCCATGTTATATAATTGCTGAAATTGGTACTGGATATAGAAATTATAATGAAGCCAAAAATTTAATTGATTCAGCAATTCAATCTGGAATTAATGCAATAAAATTTCAAACTTTTGAAGCTAATACAATTACAACAAAAAATAATTTTATTGATATGAAAGAAACTGGAAAAATTTCACAATATGACCTTTTCAAACAATTGGAAATACCAAAACAAACACAAATTAAAATTGTTCAATATGCAAAAGAAAATAACATCACAATTTTTTCTGCACCGAGTCATCTAAATGACTTGAAATTTTTAAAAGAACTTGACTTGCCTGTTTATAAAATTGGATCTGATCTTGCATGCCATATTCCACTTTTAAAAGAAGTTGCAAAATTACAAAAACCAATTATTCTTTCAACAGGAATGTGTTCATTGGAGGAAATACGTGAATCAGTTAAATCTATTCAATCTATGGGAAATGATCAAATTGTATTATTACATTGTGTATCTGATTACCCTGCAAAAATTGATGATTCTAATCTTAATACCATTTCTAATCTCAAAGATGAATTTGATTTACCCGTAGGATTCTCTGATCATTCAATTGGTACATTGATACCTACAACAGCTGCTACATTAGGTGCTAATATTATTGAAAAGCATTTTCGGGATATTCGTAATACCCCAAGCCCTGACGATGTACATTCTTTAACAAAAGAACAATTTTCAAATTTGATTCAATCCATTCGAACTATAGAGAAAGCCAAAGGTACTGGAATTAAAGAACCCGTAGAATCTGAACAAAAAAATAAAATTACTAATCGTGTAAGTATAATCGCAATTTCAGATATTAAAAAAGGCTCAAAAATTGTTAAAACCAATGTAGATATTAGAAGACCAGGCACAGGTATAGCACCAAAACACTTTGATTCAATAATTGGGAAAAAAGTAATTCATGATATTTCTCAAGATGAACCAATTAAATTTGAAGATTTAGAGTAATCATTGAAAGTTAATACTTTATCGATAAAAGTAAATACGTTGCAAATTTTGTCTAATTATGAAAATTCTAATTATTGCTGCTCATCCGGATGATGAAATTTTAGGAATGGGTGGAACCATTTTAAAACATACAAAAAAAGGTGATCAAATTAGGACGATATACTTAGCAACTGGAATCACTTCTAGAAGAGGCTCTGGATATGAAAATTTAACAAAATACAATGTAAATAATAAAGAAAAAGACGATATGAGTAAACAAATAAAGGATTTAAGACAAAACACCAAAAAAGCTAATGCATTATTAAAAGTAAAATCATTTGATTTTTATGATTTTCCTGATAATGAAATGGATTCAATTTCATTATTAAAAATTGTTAAAACAATTGAAAATGAAATTAAAGAATTTCAACCTGAAAAAATTTACACAACTCATAGAAATGACCTAAATGTGGATCATCGAATAACTTTTCAAGCAACTATTACTGCTTGTAGGCCTGGAATTAGTAAAGTAAAGGAAATTCTTTCTTTTGAAGTACCTTCCTCAACTGAATGGAATTACCCTGCAAATTTTAATCCAAATTATTTTGTAAATATATCTAAAGAATTGGACAAAAAATTAAAGGCTATGACTTGTTATGAAAATGAATCAAGAAAATTTCCTCATCCACGATCAACAAAAAATCTAGAAGCTATAGCACAAAGATGGGGTTCTGTATCTGGTATTATTGCTGCAGAAGCATTTGAAATAATTAGAAAAATAGATTCATAAAAATTAAAAATTTTTTGAATTTTTTATTATATTATAAGATTTTTCCCCTTCATTAAACAACAAATCTATTATTGACATGTATGGTAAAAATGGTCTATAGACTTGATTATATGTTGGGTGTTCATATTTTTCATATATAATTTTTATATTTTCTTTATTAAAAATATCTTCATCTAAATAATTTTTCCCTAACTCACCTGAAAGATATGTGTCTGCGTTTAATTTTTTACAAATCTTTAAAAGTTTTTCAGAACCATCTGAATCTATTTTTAGATCTGATGATCTAATTATTGTATTTTCAATTTTTAGTTTTGAAACAAAATATTCTATGAATTCATAGTTTAGATCTATTAGATTATCCCATTCTTTATCTAGAATATTTCTAATATCATTCCAATATATGTCAAAAAATGGTGCTTTTTGATAATTCATCTGAATAGATTTCATATGCTTTTTGTTCCATTCTTGATTATTTGCTATTTTTATTTCGTTTAATTTTTGTCCAAATTTATGTAATATTGGAACTGTTAACCACATATTTCCTTCCGAAGTCCTAATCTTATTTCGATTATCCCAATCATTTTTTTCAAATTGAACATCATCTAATAATACAAAAATATCACTAGTTTGAATTTTTTTAAAAAACCCAGAAAAAGGAAGATATCCTGGTTGTCTTATGCAAATTAAAGTCATTAAATTCTAATCTCATTAGCAATTAAAAAATACGTCTATTATAAAATATTTAATTCATATGTATTATGAATTAATTTAAAACCAAAATTCTCGAAAAACTGAACTGATTTAAAATTTTTAGGGTTTACATTTGCAAAAAATTTCTTTCTAGGGTTTTTTTTAATCAATAATTCTAAAGCTTTTATCCCAATACCTTCATTTTGAAATTCTTTTTTAATGAAAATTCCAATTTCATCTTGTTTTGAAAGATATATTGTTCCTATTTTTTTATCATTTTTATTTATTATATACCAGATAAAATATGGTTTTGATTTCACAAATTTAACATGTTCATCATATGTAGTGTTTTCTATATGGGTAATACTTTCTTCAGGTTTTCTTTTTTTAAGAATTTCATACAATAAATCAATGTCTTTATTAGAAATTTCAGTTAATTTTATCATAGATTAATTTTGAATCTTAATTATTAATCCATTTTGATTTTAAAATGAATTTTTAGTTTAATAAAGTAAGAATTTTTACATAGTAAAAACTATAATTATGTGGAATTAAAAAAATTATGACTATTGGATGTATTATTCAGGCTAGATTAGGCTCAACTAGATTACCTAGAAAAGTCATACAACAAATTGATAAAAATAATACTGTTCTTGACTTTGTTCTAAATCAACTTACAGAATCAAAAAAAATTGAAAAAATAATTATTGCAACAACTAATCTAGCTGAAGATAAAAAAATTATTGAAATTGCTAATAGAAAAAATATTGATTATTTTTGTGGTAGTTCTAATGACGTTCTTGATCGATATTACAAATGTGCAAAAAAATTTGATCTCTCACAAATAATTCGTATTACTTCTGACTGTCCTTTAATGGATCCAAAAATAATTGATGAATTGATAGAAATTTTTCAAAATAATTCGTATGATTATGCATCAAATGTTCATCCTATTACATTTCCAGTTGGCATAGCTGTTGAAATATTTACTTTTGATGCACTCTACGATGCATGGAAAAATGCTAATCTTCAATCTGAACATGAGCATGTTACTCCATATCTTTATAATAATAAAGAAAAATTTAATCTCTTTAATTTAGAAAATACTATAAATTTATCATCTATTCGAATCACTGTAGATTATCAATCTGATCTTGATCTGATTAAACAAATTGTTTCAAAAATTACTAATAGACCAATTCTTATGTCTGATATTCTAGATTTGTATCATAAAGAATCTAAAATGTTTGAAATTAACCAAAATTATAAAATTAATGAAGGATACATTAAATCATTAGAAAATGATAAAGAATTTTTACAATCTAAGGAGAATAAATAAATGAAAATTAAATTATTTGACACAGATATTGGAAAAGATGAAGAATTAGGAATACAAAAAGTTTTGAAAAGTGGGTTTTGGGCATCAGGTTCTGGAATAAATAATGTAAAAAAATTTGAAACCTCTTTTCAGAAATTTATTCATTCTAAAAACTGTATTGCAGTTAATAATGGGACATCTGCATTAAATTTAGCATTATCTCTAATTAATTTAAAAAATAAAGAGGTAATTGTTCCTTCATTGACTTTTGTTTCTTCTGTTCATGCAATTGTACTTAATGGGGGTAAACCTGTTTTTGCTGATGTTGATCCTAAAACATTATGTGTTGATCCTAAATCAATTAATTCATTAATTTCTAAAAAAACTGCTGCAATTTTACCTGTACATTTTGCAGGAATGCCTTGTAAAATTTCTGAAATTTCTGATATATGTAAAAAAAATGATTTACTAATGATTGAGGATGCTGCACATGCAGCAGGTTCAACTTATAAAAATAAAAAAATTGGCAGTCATGGATTTGCAGTTTGCTTTAGTTTTCATCCTGTGAAAAATTTAGCTATGCCAACCGGTGGATTAATTGCATTAAATGACAAAAATCATCTTAGTCAACGTAAGTTATTAGATTCTCGTAGATGGTGTGGTATATCTGATAGAGTTGGTACATCATATGATGTTAAAGAAATGGGATGGAATTATTATATGAATGAGTTTTCAGCTACAATTGGATTATCACAATTAAAAAAATTAGATAAAATGAATAATTTCAGAAAAAAAATTGCTTTTAAATATAATAGAGAAATAAATGTTGAAAACAAAATTCCATTTAACAAAAATTGTGCATATCATATATTTTGGATTCGAGTAAAAAATCGAACTAAATTTATGAAAAAAATGTTAAAAAAGGGAATTGAAACAGGAATTCACTATAAACCCGTTCATAAAATGACTCTTTATAGAAATATCAATAAATTACCAGTAACTGATCAAATTGAAAAAGAAATTGTTTCAATCCCAATGCATCCAAATTTGAAAGATTCAGAAATTGATTATATAATTTCAACAATAAATAAATCAGTTTAAGTATTTTGTAAATTAATTGATTTTTCTAAAATATTTGCTATTCTCTCTACTCCTTTCCCATCAATAATTTTCTTACCTGCTTTAATCATATTTTTTTGAGTTCCTCTAAATTCTATTTGTGACAAAATTTTATTAAAATTATTTTTATTCAATGCTGAAGAATTTAATATTTTTCCAAAACCCTTTTTCTCCATTTCCTTTGCCGTTTCTTTTTGTGCATTATTTGCAGGTATCATAATTGTAGGAATACCTAAGCATGCTAATTCATAAATTGTTATTCCTGAAGATGAAATTATTAAATCTTGTTTTGAAAATAAAGTTGCAATATTTTTAGGATCTATTACTAGATTTAAGTTTAATTTATTTTTAATTAATTTTTTAATTTTTTGTTTATTTTTATTTGATGGACCAATAACTACTGTAATTTTAAATTCTTTTTTTAATAAAATTATTAATACTTTTCTAGTAAAATCTTTTTCATCACTTCCACCAAATGTTAATAAAATATTTTTAATTGGTTTTTTAATAATTTTTTTCTTATTTCTTTCTATAATGAATTTTTTTCTAATTATCATATATTTAGAACCAATGAATAATTTTGTAAATTTATTCATAATTTTATAATTATGAAATTTTTTTACAATTGAACCATTAATTAAAATTTTTGAATATACATTTTGTTTACCTACATCATTTATCATTACAATATTTTTATCTTGTAATTTTTTTCCATATTTTTCTTGTTTTTCAGGTAAATCAATAATTAAAAATTTAATTTTGTCCATTAAATCTCTACATTCTTCAATTTTTTTATCTTCTGTTTTACTCTTTAATAGTAAATATGGAAATTGTTTTTTTAGATTGATTATGATTTTTTTGTTACTAATTACAAAGATAACTGATTTTTTCCTTTTTTTTAGTTCTTCTGCAAGTGCAATACATCTAAAATAGTGACCTGAACCAACTGTATTTCCAATTTCAACCCGTATCCCAAAATCATAATTCTTCATAATACTTGATTCCAAAATGCTTTAATAAATAATAATTAGATTTTTTCTTAATTTTTAATCAACTATATTTTTCTAATAAACCTGATTTAACAATAATGTCTTTCAATTCATTTTTTGATATCTTTTCTGCAGTATCTGATGAATATTCTTCAATTTTTTCAACTTGAGATAGTTTTTCTGCTGAGTATAGTTTTTCTATAGCTGATTTATCTAACATCGGGTTAGAAATCATATATTTATTTTTGATATTCCATGCATATCTTATTTCATCTTCACCAATCAAAATTTCTCGCAATTTTTCTCCAGGTCTAATTCCTATAATCTCTTCTTTTGTATCCCCTAACAATTCTACTAATGCTTGTTTTAAATCCATTATTGAATATGCTTTTAATTTTGGTAAGAATACTTCCGAACCTTTAGCTATACTAGTTGATTCAAAAATAAAATCTAAAGCTTCTTTCATTGTCATACTGAATCTTGTCATTTTAGGATCTGTAATAGTAATTTTTTGTTTATTTTGTATTTGTTTAACAAATGTTGGTAAGACAGAACTACTACTACCTAAAACATTTCCATATCTTAATGCAAAAAATTTTGTTTTATCTCTATTGACATAATTATTTGCATCTACAAATAATTTTTCCATTAATAGTTTAGTTGCACCATAAGTGTTAAGTGGTGATACAGCTTTATCTGTCCCTATTGCAACACAAATTTTTACATTTTCTTTAATACTTGCATCAATTATATTTTGAGAACCTATGACATTTGTTTTAATTGCTTCAAAAGGATTGTACTCAATAAGTGGAACATGTTTTAATGCTGCTGCATGAAATACTATGTCAACTCCATTCATTGCTCTCTCTAATCTTGACATATCTCTAATGTCGCCAATCAAAAATCTTAATCTTTTATCATTAAGTTCAGATTCCATTCTGATTTGATTGCTTTCATTTCTACTGAATATTCTAATACTACTAGCTCCTTTTTCTAAAAGTTTCTTTGTAAGTGATTGACCTAATGAACCTGTACCTCCAGTAATCAAAATTTTCTTATTTTCAAACAACATTACGAAATTTTATTCCTATACTATAAGCTTGTCTCATTATAATTCAGTTAATCCATTAATAGTGATTTGATTTATTTAGACTAAAAAATTCTAATATATCGTGACTGCAAATGTACTCATAATTGTTATAGACTCTCTAAGGTCAGATAAATTATTTGGGGATAAAAAAACTGCAAAAACCCCTATTCTTGATAATCTTATAAAAAATGGTTTATTCTTTCCAAATAATATCAGTTCTTCTGATGGTACTGTAATGTCATGGGCAGGATTGTTTACATCTTTAGAACCGTTAAAAACAGGGGTTAGGTCAGAACGACATAATAAAATTGATTCAACTATTTTGAATTATTTTTCACTTATCAAACAGGAGGGATTTCATGTATTTGGTTGTATTCCTAAATTTGCAAATGCATTTGGCATGATGCGTGATTTTGAAAATAATGATAAAACTTATGATCGTTTTCAAATGCTTTCGGAAGGATTGGGAAATAAAATTTTATCACAATTACAATCTGATTTGATGAAAGAACCTTGGCTCTATTTTGTTCATATTAATGATATTCATTTTCCAGTTATTCCACCAAAATCATTTGATAGCCAAGAATTTGGAGAGAGTAAATACGATAGAACTATCTCTTCAATAGATGAATGGATAGGTAAAATTATTGCAAATGTTGATCTTACAAAAACACTTGTTATCATTACTGCAGATCACGGTGCTAATGTTTCTAGTGTAAAAATTGGTGATCAATGGTTAAATTATGAAACTGATGGTTCAAAACAAAAGTTAACAACAAAAATGGGAAATAAAATACCTTCATTTTTAGAACCTGTTAAAACTAAGTTATTTTTTCAAGTAGAAAATTATCGTAAAAAAATAAAAGAAAAAAAATCCAAAGAGTTTTTTCTTACTCCATATCAAAAACGTTCACTTTTTTCTCAAAGAGGAGATTTAGATCATTATCTTTTTGATGAAAGAATTAAAGTTCCTTTATTATTTTTTGGTTATGGTGTTAAATCAAATAATATTGTCTCTTCTCAGGTTAGAACTATAGATATTTTTCCTACTATTTTTGATATTTTAGGTTTAAAATCCTACGAAAAAAATACTGATGGACGTAGTTTGATTCCAATTATGAATGGTGAATCAGTTAAAGAATTGGCTGCACTAATTGTATCTAGCCCTCTAATTGAAATTAAATCTAATGATGTCATTGGATTAAGAACATCCAAGTACAAATACTTTAGAGATAAAGATAATCCTAAAAATCGAGTTTATTTGTTTGATCTCCAAAATGATCCACTTGAAGAAAAAAATATTGAAAAAGAAAATCCAAAAATTGTGGAAGAAATGGAAAATGTCATCACACAAAAACTGAAAGAGTCTAAATCAAAAAATTCTGAATATGATCAAAATGAATTAAAAAATATTGAGAAAGAATTGAAAAAAATGGGTTACATTTAATCTATCTTTCTATCCATAGATTTAATCTATTTTTTAATTCATTTACGACTTCTATGTTTTCATTAATAATATTATTTTCTTCAAGTGGATCATTGTCTAAATCAAATAATTTCCATTCATTGGGTGTTTTCAAAAACATTAATTTGTATCTAGAATTTTTAATACAAAATACATTTGGTTCCATTGGAGATGGATATGGTCCTTGTAGTGCCCCCGTCTCTGAAAATACATGTGATTTATTATCTAATTTTTTATTTTCATTAACCAAAAACTGAGCAACACTTTCTCCTGGTAATTCATTAGATTCTATTCCAATTAATTCTAATATTGTTGGTAAAATATCAATTGATTCTCTTAGTTTATTGTTTACTCTGTTTTTAATGATATTTTTTCCAATAAAAAAATAAAATGATCTTATTGTTTCTTCATAAGTAAATGATCCGTAATTCCTTTCTCCAAATCTTTCACCAATTCCTGTTCCATGATCTGAAAAGAATATGACTATTGTATTTTCTTCTATTCCTAAATCTTTAATTGTTTTATGAATTATTTTTGCATAATTTCCAGCTTCTTTGAAAGAGATATCATAATTTAATAAATTATCGTGTTTATTATTATAAAATCTTTCATCATTCCATTCATATTTTTTTAATATTTCTGATACTGTTATAGTATGAATTTTTGTGAAATGTAAAAATGTGAAAAGTGGTTTTTTATTAGCTTTGTTTAAACATTCTTTGAGAAATTCAGGATGTCTTTTATTCAAATCATCATCATATTCATTATGAAATTGATGAATATCAAATCCTCGTTTTGAAATTATTTTTTCTGAAAGTAAATCACATGTAGTAAAATAATTTAATTCTTTAAGAAATTCTGGTAATATTTTTACTGATTCTTTGAGTCTAAACATTTTATAATATGCATCTATTCCATTATCTTTTCCATACTTGCCTGAAAATAATGCATTAACCGAACCAATTGTATATGGAATTGCTGTATTGACATTATTAAGTAAAGTTCCCTCGCTAACTATTTTTTGAAATTCATTTGATTTTTCTAATCTATCCCATCTTGCACCGTCTAATAACACCATGATGATATTGGGTTTTTTCATTTTTCTTCATTTATCCTAATAAATTTAGAAATTGTTCCTTTGTCAAACATTTCATTGTAAATTTTATAATCTTGATATGTATCTAATTCTAACCAGCCTTTTTCTATTGGAACTGCTTTAATTTTTTGACCTTCGTTAATTAACCCTCTAATAAAATCAGTAATGTATGATTTTTTGAATGAAATATCTGGATTAAGTGGATTTATGCCAGTTTTTTTCGATTGTTCTTTTGTTTTTTTATAAAATTCTTTCATAATTTTTAATCCCTCATTCTGAAATTTTATTAATCCAATATATTGACCTTCAATTTCATCTATATTTTTTACAGGTTTTCCAATATCTGTAATATATCCATTTGAATCTAATTTCAAACTTTCTACATCCTTGATAGGATCATCCATTCTGGTAAACCAATAATCTTTCCATTTTTTATCAATTACTACAGAAATATTTTCATTGGAATTAATTAACAAATTTAAATTTTCTTTTTCAAATATTATGTCTCCATATGCAATTATTACAGAACCTTCAAGTTCTTTTTCAGCACAAAATAAAGTTTCCAACATATTTGTTGAATTAAATTCTTTATTGTAATACTTTTGAATGTTTTTAATCTTTATTTTTTCTTTTTTATATCCAGTTATTACAATAATATCTTTAATGTTTAATTTTTTATAAATTTCTATTTGTCTTTGTAAAATACTTTTTCCAAATAATGTTACTAAACATTTTGGTAAATCATTTGTAAGTGGGCTTAGTCTTTTACCTTCTCCTGCAGCTAATATTATTACTTTCATAATGTTTCAATTGTTTTTTAATTCAGAAAACATCTTCATAAATTTTATTTCTGTTTCTAAATTTTTATTTCTTTCTGGATGCCACATAATACCGATTATTGGAAATTCATTATGTAGAAATCCTTCAATTGTGTTATCGTTAGTTTTAGCAAAAGATTTCAATCCTTTTCCTAGATTTTTTTCTAAAATTATGTTATGATGATATGAGTTAACTTTCTTTTCCTTAAACTCCAATATTTCTCTAATTTTTTTATCTGTAATAATTATTTCATGATCTTTATTAACATGTTCATTATTTTTTGTAATTATTATATTTCCTCCAAAATAATCATTTATCACTTGCATTCCTCTACAAATTCCAAGTATTGGAATTTTATTTTGCATCCCAAATTTAATCAATATATTTTCTGTTTGATCCCTTAGTTCCTCATCTCCTTTATTGTCTCCTCCTGATAGAATCAATCCATCTAATTCCAATTCTTCTACAAATAGTTTAACATCATTTAGTGTATTTGGAATAAAAATTGGAATCATATCTAATTTTTCTATTAATTTAACCCACTCATGACTAATGGCATCTCTTTTTTCATTATATTTTAGAATATTTTCAACTCTTAAGGTGATTCCAATTCGTCGTTTCTTATTTTTCATTGTACGTTATTCATATTATGTATAATACTTCATTTTATGTTTTCAATAATCTTATTTTATATATCCAAGTGTTTTTAGCGTTTTTTTAATTTCCATCAATTCATTCGTTTGGGAATCTTCTAAACTAATTATTTCCTCATTTTTACAATCCAAAAGAATTTTTCTTGAATTTGATAATTGGTTAAATAGTAATTCTCCACATCCAATTGCAGCTGGCAAATTAACTTCAGCACACCTAATTGACATATGTGATGCAACACCTCCATATTTTGTTATTAAGCCATTTGGTTTTTTCGTAAAAATCCAATCATATCCTGGATCTGCATTTTCAATTAAAATTATTTTGTTGTTTATCTGATCTGTAATTTCCTCATTTTTATTTAATCTAATAATTTCTGATCTTACTTTTTTTGTTGTAATAAAATTTGGTTTAGATTTATAATATTTTATCATATCAAAATCTTTTTCTGAAAATATTATGGATGGTAAGATTAGTTTAGAGTTTTCATTTTTTCTTTTTATTTCTTTTTTTATTTCTTTTTTCCATTTTGCTTTAATCTGGTTTTTTGTCATTTTTGATGAATTTAAAATTATTCTAATATCTAAATTTGCTATTTCATTTCTTTTAAATCCAAGTGATTTTCCTAATTTAGCAATTATTTCTAAAATCTCACTTAAATTTTTTGTAAATTCAAATTTTATTCGTTCTCGTTCTACTAATGCATCTCTAATAAAATCTAAAAATAAAATTTTTTCAAATTTTAGTGGTAATAATTCTATTTTCATTTCATCAATATTTTTCTTTTTCTTTAACTGATTTTTATTATTCATATTTGTTAATAACGAAAATTGTTTATTATATGGAAAAGCGGTTATGTCATATGTTCCTGGTCTTAAATGTCCATATTTTTTTAAAAATTTATTTTTGGTAGTTTTCTGTGATTGTAATAAAATTAAATCTTTTTGAAATTCTGATAAGGGTGTTTTAATAGAATTCATAAATATTGTAATGAATTCATTACTAATTTCTCCTTTCTTTTGTAGACTTTTTAATAGAACGCTAGCAATAAATGCTATTCTAGCCATAGATGAAAAAGGAATTGTACCTAAATTTTTACAATCATCCAATAATTTTTTGATATTTTCAATTTGTTTAGAATGTGATGTTTGATTATTTTTTTTAATAATCACTTCTCTATTTATTTTCATTTTTTCAATAGATTTTTTACAATAATTTTTTATTTCTGGAAATTCATTTATTATATTATTTGTAAATTCGATTAAATTATTTCCAATTTCTTCAATTTCTTTTTTTGAAAAATTATTTTCTAATAATTCATTTAATCTATTTTTCATTTGATAATCAAAACATGTGAATAAAATTTCAAATTCAACTTTATCATGTAAATGTGGAGAGTTTAATAATTTGTTATAATAAAATTTTAAAAGCTTTATTTTATATTTTTTTTTGATATTGTTTGGAATTAGTGAATAGAAACTTGCTCTAATATCTACATAAGGTTTATTTCCAAATTTTACCATTAATTGCTGATCAATATTATTTTGATAACCAATTCTGGACCTTCCTAAATACCATGCATCTTTCATTATTATTTTATGATATAATGAATAATCTAACGCATTAGGAGTATTCCCGATTATTTCTGCAGGATTCCAATCACTCATGTCGGAAAAAAATGAATAATTTATGGGTATTTTTTTAGTATCCATTAACTTTTTAAATTTATTTTTATTTTGAATAATTAATTTTTTAATTTTTTTAATATCATTTTTTTTAATGGGTAAAGTTATTATTGTTATTGGCCTTACTTGAAAAATTATTATGTCTTTTTTTGAAATTGCAAATTCTATATCTATGTAGTCATTATCTACTATCTCTTCTAATTCTTTTACTACTTGTATTAATTTTCTCCATTTTTTTTCAATATTACTTTGATTAATATTTTTAAAAATTTTAACTACGTTACTTTTTTCACCTTTAGTTACACTTTCAGTATTATTATTTTCATTAAAATTTATGACATAATACGGAGATCCTGATTCTGGTGTCCTAGTAAAAACTACTCCGTTTATAATTGAATTTAATGTTTGTTTTTGAACAACAATTTGATTTTTTTTATTAAAATTACCTTTAAATTTATATGAATTTACAACTGTGGTTATTGCTTTGATAATCTGTTTTTCTAATATTGGATTAATAAAAAGAACACTTTCATAGTTTCCTGCACCCGATTTAAAAATTGAATCTTCATCTAATGCAGAACTTCTGATAACTATTAGATTATTTTTAAATTTATTTTTAATTTGCTTTAAAGTTTCTTCTTGATTTTCTATCCATTCATTTACAGTGAATATAAAAATTTCTTCAATTTTAGAAAGTTTTACTTTTGAACTTAATAATTTTAATACATCTCCTTTTGATGTAAAAACATTAGATTTTTTACCCAATTTCTCTTTCATTGTAAATTATATTCTTCACTATTTTTTATACAAAATAAATTTATGTCTTGAATTTTTTTATTAGGATATTTTTTGATTAATTTTTCTGAATTGGTTTTAATTATTTTATTTTGTATATCATCAATTTCTATTATGTCGTAACCTTTTTTTTCTAAATTAATAATATGTTCTGTTGGTTCAATATCAAATTTTTTTATTCCATCTGGCCACCACTCTTGTATAATTTTTATTTCTGAATTATTTTCCATGATTTGATTCATACCTTTAATTGCTAAGGGTTCTGCACCTTGAATATCTAATTTTATAAAGTTAATTTTTTTAGATTGTTGTTTGAAATATTCATCTAATGTGATTGAATCTACTTCTATTTTGTCATTATCCCCTTCATCAAATAATCTATTTGCAGTACTGCTATCCAAACTATACATTTGCACTTTTCCTATTTTATCCGAAATAATCATATTTTCACATATTACATTCTTGAAATTATTTTTTAATACGTTTTTTTCTAATATATCAAAGTTTTTTTTGTTTGCTTCAAAAGCAAAAACTTTGCCTTTAGTCCCAACGATCTTTGCAAAAATTAATGTATAATATCCAATATGTGCACCTACATCTATTACAATATCTCCTTCTTTTACTATTTGTTTGACAATTTTTGTTTCAGTTTTTTCATGAGTTTGTGAAATAGATAAACCAAGTGAATCTTTATCATCTAAATAATATTTTAAACCATCAATTTCTACAAATTCTGGTTTTAATTGTTTTGTAAAATAACTATATGTTTTATGTATTGTTTTATTTTTACTTATGCCAGTACCAAAAAATAACATGGCGATTTTCCTAAATATTGTTTGAATTATTTTCTTCATATTGTTAACCTACACTGAAAAAATAAATTCATAAACAATCTTTTATTATATGGTAAAAAAACCTAATCTTTTCATTATTATTTGCCACAAAAAAATTTCATTTTAAATCTGTCTCTTAAACAATAATTATAAAAAGAAATTTTGCCTGAAATTATATAATTTAGTAAATTATTGGAAAGAAATCTTGTTTTTTGATGTAAAATTAGAAGTCTAGTCACAGTCTGTAATAATTAAGGTTTCTTCTTCTTTAATTATCTTATATGCTCTCAAACCCCTTCCTGGATTTGATGTACACTTTCCATTTGTAATATCAAATTCCCAACCATGTCCGGCACAAGTTAGTGTTTTTTCTTTTACTTTCCCCATTTCTAATGGCCATTTTGCATGAGGGCATATACCACTAATAGCAAAATATTTTTCACCGTTATTGAAAATAATTATTTTTGGATTTGTTGAAATTTCAATTAATTCATTTATTGGTATATCTTTTTTTTTAATTATTATTTCCATTCCTTTTAATGCATTTTTTCATATATCTTGTAAATATTACTAATCCTTGTAGGATCAGGATCATATAATAAATTAATAAAATGTTCGTTCCATTGATCTGGGTTTCTATCTCCTTGCCATCTAGCGGACAAAAATAATGTTTCCCATAATAATTCATTATTTACTGCTTTTTGAACCAAATGTGCAGGTATTTTCATCCAATAGTTCCAATCATTTGTTTTACCTTCAGTTACAAAAGTTCCTGATTCTTTATCTTTAGAAATATCTAAAACAAAATCACCTCCGTTTTTCCCATCTGCAATTAGTTGCACTTTCATATCAATATGCTTTCGAGCATTAGGATTTTCTGATATTATTTTATTGAAATAATCTATAATTTCATTATGTAATTTACTAGATGCTTCACCCTCACCATTTCGTCTCCTATTAAGATCATCTTGAATTTCTAATGATAATTCATTTACTGCATCAATCTTATTAGTTGATAAAATTGGTTCATTGCACTTTGTATGTTTACCATTAATTGTTATCTCATCATCCGCTGCCATTAAAATTATTTCTGTTTTAGAATTGTTAGTATTTTCCCAAGCTTTTTTTGGTTCATCTGGACATCCAAATACTGTAATGGGATAATTTAGCTTTAATTGTGATTTGTGAGGAAATAAAGGACCACCTGCATATGCAATTGCATACTTAGGTTTTATAATATCCACATAATTTACAAATCCATTTATTTTATTCACTTTTCTTTTCATTGCAATTTCATCTCTTTTTTCTTGAGAATAATTATATGCATCTGGATACCAATTTGCAACTGAATACATAAAAAATCCAATATCTGGTTTTGCTGCATTTACTTTTTTAAGAGAATTAAAATCCATTTTACAATCTGTTTGGCAAAAAATTGTCCCTTGATCACTCTTAATTAGTAGGGCTGAATCCTCAAACATTAAATCTGGATTTTTAATTGATGTTATTTCTAAATCATTACTCAATTTTTCAGGTTTCCAAGATGGTAATTCAACTACGTTTTTGAATCCTAATTTTAAAATTTCATTGTAAAATCTATCTGTAGGAAATTTACAAATGTAAATTGGAATATTTTTATTAAATTCTTTTAAGGTTTCTTCTTGAAAGTGATCTTGATGTTCATGTGAAATATAAATATAATCTACATCAGTTGGAATATTTTTTCTTGTTGCAGCTTTATTTCTTAATGTGTACCATGAATTAACATTACAAGGACCTACTATCCAAGGATCTACTATAATTCTTTCATTTTTTGTTTCAATCAGCGTACATGCCTGACCTAAAAATTTAGTAAACACTAGTTAATCAAATATTAAAAAGTAATAAAAAGTTACATACATTTTCAAAAATTCTAAAATTGTATTAAAATACGCATAATTTTGATCTAATACCTAAATTTATTCTATATCGTTTTAAATATGTGAATTTTTGATAAAAATTATTGTTAAATCAAATTGATAGAAATGATTCTAAATCTAATCAAATAGAAATTCTTGTATGTATTCCAACATACAATGCTGAATCCACTATTGGTAAAGCAGTAAAACTTTGTAAAGAATTTGCAGATTCTGTTATAGTTGTTAATGATGGTTCATCTGATAATTCTGAACTAGTAGCTCGAGAGGCAGGTGCTCATGTTATTAATCATAAAAAAAATTTGGGATATGGTGGAGCAATAAAAACAGGACTTGAAGAGGGATTAAAAAGAAATGCCAAAGTAACAATAACATTTGATGCTGATCTTCAACATGATGCAAATGATATTCCTAAAATAATAAAACCAATTTTATCTGATAATGCTGATATTGTAATTGGTTCTAGATTTTTGGACTCTAATGATAATGTAAAAACCTACAGAAAATTTGGAATAAAATTAATTACAAAACTAATAAATTTTTTTAGTGGAACTCATATCAATGATGCTGAGAGTGGACTTCGAGCATATAGTTTAGATTCTCTCAAAACAATTGTTCCAACTTTAGAAACTGAAGGTATGGGAATGTCTGCAGAAATTCTTTTGAAAGCTGCTGTTCAAAAATTAAAAATTATTGAAATCCCTAGAAAAGAAATGTATCCTGAAGGAGTAATTACATCTTCAAAAAATCCCCTAAGGCATGGGTTTGGAGTAATTTTAACAATTTTTAAATTAATTATGGAGAATAGACCTCTACCGTTCTTTGGGATTCCTGCAATTGTTTTCTTTGTTTGTTCTGGTATTAGTTCATCATATGTAATTGATTTCTATAATCAAATGGGTAGACTTCCACTTGGTCTAACTGTCTTTACTCTATTGTTGGTCTCGATTGGATTTTTCTTAATTTTAGCAGCAATAATTCTATATGTTTTATCTAGAATTTCTTCAAGAATTAACTTTCAATCTAGAAATTAATAATATTTATTATAATTTCTTTTTTATAAAATTAATAGCATGTACTGGTGATGGATCTTTTTGATTTATCACTGCTAAATATATTGATGTATAGTCTAATTGATATATTAAATTAATTACTTTTGAAAGTATATTTCCATTTACTGAAATAATTTCTTTATATTCAATTTTTTTAGAATTAAAATATTTTCCAAGTATTTTCCATCTTTCTTTTGTTTTAGGGTGATCATTTTTACCTTTAATTAAAATTGGTTTAAATTTTTCATCTGATTCCCATGAAACAATACCATTATGACAAGTTTCTAAAACTTCCTCTGCTATGGCATGAATTTTTGAATTTTCTTGTAATGAATTTTTAAATCTAATAGCTACTGCTTGAAATCCATTTGGATAATAAATTACTGGTACTTCATTTAACCAATTAGCTAATTCTAGTGATGAATTACTTTTTGTTAAATTTTTAGATGAAATTTTTTGTGATAATTTTTCTAATTCCTTAATTGAATTAATTATTTCCTCTTTCTTAATTGGTAAAATTGGTTCCAAAATTTTTAAAATAGTATACAAAAATGAAACAAACGAAGCACGTGGAGAGTGAAATTGCTCAATTTTTCTATATTCTATTTTTTCTTTTTTACAGTAGTCTTCAATTTTCCCTCCAGATGAAAAAGCAATTAAATTACATTTTAATTCATTTGCATGTTTGAGAATTGATAATGTTTCTTGAGTATTACCTGAAACACTCGTAACAACAACTAATGTATCCTTATCAACTGTTTTTGGTAAAACATATCCTTTTACTATTGATGTATGAATTGATGTTTTATCTAATATTGATCTAAAAATATCTCCTAATGCACCTGAACCTCCCATACCTGCAAATACGATATGATTTATTTTCAATGATTCTATGGATTTTAATTTTGTATTGTATGATTTCTTAGCAATTTTTGGCCAATTATCATAAATTTGATACATTTTACTAATATCAAATTTTTCTAAATCTTTATTCTGAATCATTTTACTGTTATCCCTGAAAAATAGGATATAACATTAATGTATATGATTAAAAAAATAATTTATGAATCATTAACATATTATAGTGAAATGGTGTTTATTTGTATATGAAAATTTTTGTTACTGGTGGAGGAGGATTTATAGGCAGACATCTTGTAAAAGCACTTCTCAATTCACACCATGTTACTATTTATGAAAATTTTTCAAACAGTGATAGAAATAATTTAGACTTTGTTACAAATAATTCATTTAATATCCTTGAGGGTGATCTTTCAAATTATGAATTATTGAAAAAAAGTCTTCATGATTTTGATTTAGTTATTCATTTAGCTGCAAAAATAGATATTTCTGAATCATTAAAACATCCTGAAATTTCTAATACAGTAAATGTTCAAGGAACAATAAATCTTTTAAAAGCATGTGTTGAATCTAAAGTTCAAAATATTATTTGTGCTTCATCTGCAGCAGTATATGGAAATCCTGATCAAATTCCTGTAACTGAAGAAACAATTCCAAACCCAGTTTCACCTTATGGTGCAGATAAATTATCTATGGAATTTTATCTTCGAGCTTTTGCAAATGCATATAATTTGAATTGTGTTTCTCTTCGTTTTTTTAATGTATTTGGACAAGGTCAATCAAATGAATATGCTGGAGTAATTACAAAATTTATGGAAAATTTATCAAATAATGAACCACTCATAATTTTTGGCGATGGAGAAAATACTAGAGACTATATCTATATTGATGATTTAGTTCAAGGAATAATTCATACTATGTTGAATATTCAAGGAAAGAAGGGCGAAATATATAATCTTGGTAGTGGTACATCCGTTTCTGTAAATCAACTTGCTAAAACGATGATTGAAATTTCTCAAAAAAATATTGAAATAATCCATACCTCTCCTAGAAAAGGTGATCTTTTGTTTAGTGAAGTATCTATTTCTAAAGCAATGAAAGATCTTAATTATTTACCAAAATTTGATTTGAATGATGGTTTATCTAAATTATTAAAAAGATAAAATCAAATATACAGGGTAAAAATTACCAATATTAGTTGTCTTTTAGAACTGTTGAATGGAAAAATAATAAAGTTGTAATGATTGAACAAACCAAATTACCTAATGAATTAATTTTTGTAGAATATGATGATTTTAATCAAGTTGCAAATGCTATCAAAACTTTGATAGTTAGGGGTGCTCCTGCAATTGGGGTATCTGGAGCATTTGGATTAGGATTAGCTGCTTTACAAAGTAAAGCAACAACCAAAGATGAATTATTATCTGATTTAAAAAATGCAAAAAAAATTCTTTTTGAAACAAGACCTACTGCAGTAAATTTGGGTTGGGGGTTAGAAAAAATAATGAATGTAGCAAATACTGGAAAAACTGCAGAACAAATTAGAGAATTAGTAATTTCTACTGCTAAAAAAATGGCAGAAGAAGATATTGAAATTAACAAAGCTATGGGAAAGAATGGTTCAGTTCTTTTTGATGATAATGATACAATAATGACTCATTGTAATGCTGGTGCACTTGCAACTGTTGCATATGGAACTGCATTGGGTGTAATTAGAGCTACAAGAGAGAGTGGAAAAAATGTTAAGGTAATTGCAACTGAAACAAGACCAATTCAACAAGGTTCACGATTAACTGCATTTGAACTAAAGCATGATGGATTTGATGTTAGTTTAGTTCCTGACACTGCAGTTGGATTTTCAATGGCCAATGGATTGGTAAACAAAGTTGTAGTTGGTGCTGACAGAATTGTCAAAACTGGTCATGTTTTTAATAAAATTGGAACATATCAGGTTGCAACAATGGCAAAGCAGCATGGAATTCCATTTTATGTTGCAGCTCCGTTATCCACAATTGATCTGGAAACAAAATCTGATGATGTCATTATTGAAATGAGAAAAGGAAGTGAAGTAACAGGAATTGGTGAAAATAAGACTGCACCTGATGATATTGGTGTAATTAACCCTGCATTTGATATGACTCCTCCTGAATTGATTACAGGAATCATTACTGAAAAAGGTGTGGCTACAGCACCTTATGAGGAATCTATTCCAAAATTATTCCAAGCTAATTAATACAAAGTTTTTATTGTTTTTCAAACTGCTGATAAAATATGAGTACTGTTTCTTCACA
>Ga0233427_10000659_pt1 | contig 42060 bp, 39 predicted proteins | sample SI_118_April2016_5_FD_179885 | JGI IMG/M metagenome (GOLD analysis project Ga0233427, IMG submission 179885) | Seawater microbial communities from Saanich Inlet, British Columbia, Canada - SI_118_April2016_100_MG | ecosystem: Environmental > Aquatic > Marine > Inlet | place: Canada: British...
CACTAATGGCTTTCTTTCCCCAAGCACCAGTCCAAATATAATCAGCTTTGGTTTTCCCACGAAGCAGATTCATGGGAATTGTTGCAAACTGAGCAGACGCACCCCCTTGTAAAAACAATACCTTATAGTTCTTGGGTACATCCAACAGTTCACGGACATCCTTTTCCGCCTCCTCGTAAACAGATACAAATTCCTTGCCTCTGTGACTCATCTCCATGATCGAAGCCCCAGAACCATGCCAATCCGGCAATTCTTCTTGCGCCTGCTTTAATACGGCTTCTGGTAACATCGCTGGGCCAGCACTGAAATTATATTTTCTGGGCATTACAACATATCTCCTGCTGTTTCAGTGGTAGCAAGAATCAGCACATCCTGCTTGGTTTGAAAAAGATATTTGGCTCCTTCTGCGGCTTCACCAAATATTTTGCTGAACTGGGGAGTCCGGTGATGTTGCATGGGAAGAGCCATTTCCAGAGACACATGCTCTGGAACAGGTGTAGGACCGGGTGCTAGCAGATATTTTTTTTTCATTCTGTAGTTTTTCCTGACTGGGATTATAAGTAAATTTTAAAGGAGCCGTTTCCCCGGCTCAAAATAAGTTTGCTTGAGAAAACTTTTGTTGCCCACTTTTTAATTTATCCCCCATAAATGATACCCTCACGGGCCAAATTTATGGCTGTTCTCTTGAATATGCAGAGTCCGGGGGAAAAAGTGGGCTACTAAGGTGCGCGGTTCCGGGCATTGAGAAGAAAAAGCCGAATCCATCGGGGTTACTGTTTTACCATGAACCTACCTTTATAAAGGAATTTTGCCTTAAAATCCAATTTTTTCTGCTCTGGGGGGGGGGATTTTGGGGTTAAGGTTTTTCCGCATCAGGTGGGGAGTCCGAATCTTCCAGCTCAAGGCCCAGGTCTTCGATTTCAACCTTCGGGGTTTCCGTGTCTGTAGTAGAAAGCGGTCCTTCTGAATCATCAATTTCCAGACTCAACTCTAACTCATCTATTTGGGCTGGGGGTGGGGGCGGCGGACTTTCCAGTACAGGGTCTTCATCAATTTCCAATGATATTTCATCTTCTCCAAGATCCAATACGGGAGCCGCAGGCTCCTCTTCCACTTGAACCACCTCTTCATCGGCATTTTCGTCCAGGGACACTTCACTCAAGTCATTGATTTCAAGTGTCTCATCTTCTGGGGGCGAAGCCGATGTGATTTCTATAGCAGGCCCTTCATCCACCGCTTCGGGTTCTGGGTTCAGGTCGATCACTTCGGGTTCTGGGTTCAGATCGATTACTTCCGGCGCCTCACTGATTTCAAGCACATTTTCTTCGGGTTCCGTTTCGGAGCTTGCTGGAGGGGATTCAGAAGGTTCATCTTCTAGCGGTTCCAGCCCCAATCCAAGTCCCTCGACTTCCACTTCTTCGAGGTTGATATCAGCATCAGCCCCAAACTCCAAGGGTGTGAATTCCGTGTTGTCTGCATCGGAAGTTGATGATTCTAAAGTAGTTGCAGGAGACTTCTTCTCGGCATCGGAGAGATCCAGAAGGAAATCTCCGGACTCGGTGTTTTCCTGAGAACCTTCAGGAGGGTCCATGACAGCAATTCCCTCGCTGTCTGCAGAAGCGGTTGATGGTTCTTGTTCTTCTGCAGGGGGTTCCGATCTGGCAAAGATGGTAAAAGAATCATTGCGGAAAAGGGATGTTGCTGAGGCTTTCTTAAAGCTAAAGCCACAGCTTCCGCAATCCTTTGCCTGCTTGAAGCAGATGTAACCACAATCCGGACATTGCATACTAAAAAAGTAGTATAAAAAACCCGTAACGTCAAGAAAAATAAATAATTATAAGTTTTTTCAGAGGCTCTCCATTTTCTCTCGATAATTTTTCAGGGACAGCCGAAAAGGTATTACAACCGTATTTTTTTGCTTTTTGGGGGAGTGTTTGAGAATTTCTGGGAATTTCTGCGAACCTCTGGAAAAACAGGGGTTTGAGGCGAAACATTCAAGCCTTTATTTACTAACAGGTTATGCCGGGTCTCTCGCCGATTTCCCTTGAAGGTTGACGCTTGCCGTGAATTTAGTTAAAATCGGCTTATCCGTTAGATCAGGGCTTATGAAAACCGGGGGATGCTACGAGTGTTCCCAGGGGTTTTTCGACGCATGGAGGTTATGTGAAGTTGAAAAAAATCAGTCATTTGATTAGTCTTGCCCAGTTTAAGCTTGGGGAATTGATCTTTCCCATGTTTGAACCCATGCTCCGTTTTGTTGAAAATAAGGACCCTGAGGTGCGTCGGCATTTCACCCAGGCTCTTTCCAGCTTGAAAAAGAAAAAGCAGGCCATCGCTTTGCTTAACCTGAACATGGTGTTGAGCTTAAACCCCAGACATTTTCTCGCCCGGGTTTTCCGGGGCCGAATATATATCAAGGAAGGCCAGTACCGTCTGGCATCCGAAGACTACTTGGAAGCAAACAAGATCAGCCAGTACCGTTTCATCCATTATGATCTTTATCGGGAATATTTCCGGTCGGTCAACAGTGAGTTTGGCGGCGCGGGAGGACCCATTCTGAAAAACATTGATCAGATGTTTGAGACATTGCAATTCCAATCGGATAGTAGTTTTAAAGATGGAAAAACCGATATGGGCAAAGAAGTGCAGGAAAACCTTTCCATGATAGAAGCGGGTTTGAAGGAGGGGGATGAAATCACCTTTCAAGAACTTGCCCTGAGTCCTGACGAAAAAGAGAGGTTTCAGGTTCTGGGTCCTATTACCCAGGAAGAAATTGAAGAAACAGACTGGGACCAGCTTTCGGATGATCTGATATCCTAGTTATTATATTTCCTACTCACCTTTATTGAAAATTAGGTCGCATTTTGATCAAGCGGCAAGACCTCGAAAAGATTGAAACCCAATCCCTGGCTTCCTACGCGATGAAAAGCGGAGAGAGTAAAGGGCGTCAGCACAAGGAAAAGGAACACTCCTACCGGACCCGGTTTCAAAGGGACCGTGATCGCATCATCCACACCTCTGCATTCAGAAGACTGGAATATAAAACTCAGGTTTTTGTCTACCATGAAGGGGACTATTACCGCACCCGCCTTACCCATTCGCTTGAAGTTGCGCAAATTGCTCGTTCCATTTGTAAATCCCTGCAACTCAATGAAGACCTCGCGGAAGCGGTTGCTCTGTCTCACGACCTGGGTCATCCCCCATTTGGACATACAGGGCAAAATGTGTTGAACCGGCTGATGAAAGGTCATGGCGGCTTTGAACATAATAAACAGAGTTTGAGAATTGTGAAACTGCTCGAAAAGCGTTATCCGGAGTTTGACGGACTCAACCTGACCTGGGAGGTGATGGAGGGGATTAGTAAACATTCGCAAGACGAAGATAATCCTGTCACTTCTGATAAAGCGGTGCGCTTTCCCTCACTGGAAGCCCAGGTCGCTGATTTTTCCGATGGCATTGCCTACAATGCCCACGACCTGGATGACGGGATCACCTCTAACCTGCTCGACCTGGAGCAGTTAAGAAAAGTAGCACTCTGGAAAGAGAATGAAAAAAAATTCGATGAGCAATATACGGGCTTGGATTTTAAACTGAAAAAATATCAGGTGGTTCGGAGCATTATCAACGATCTCATCAGCGATTTTCGCCAGGCGACGTTGAAGAATCTCGAACAGTATAAAATCGGCACGGTGGATGATGTGCGCCGCGCCCCTGTTCGTATGGCGACATTTGGAAAAGAAGTCGCCGAAAAAAATAAGGAGTTGAAAAATTTCCTCCACAAAAATATGTATTCCCACCGCAAAGTATTACGTATGGAATTTAAAGCCGAGTTAACGCTGGAGGGAATCTTCAATGCCTATACTAAAATGCCGGGACTTCTTCCTGATTGGGTCCAGAAAAACGAGGGATCGCTTGAACTCCGAATCTGTGACTACGTATCCGGGATGACGGATCGTTATGCGATCAACGAACATAAAAACCTGTACTCCGCCGATGATGAGAATTAAGGATTTTCATCCTATGGAATTGGATGGGCGGGATGAATGAGATTCGAGCCATCTGTGTTTTTTGCGCATCCAGTCAATCGGTGGACGAACTGTTTAAAAATACCGCTTTGGAGCTGGGACGCGAACTGGGCAAGAAAGGGATCGAGCTGGTCTATGGTGGGGCTTCGATTGGGTTGATGGGTTGCCTGGCCCGTGGAGTGCATGAAGAGAAGGGAAGGGTGGTCGGTGTCCTGCCGGAATTTTTTGCGACCAAAGAGATTAAATATTCCGAAGCCGATGAGTTGATCGTTACCCGGGATATGCGTGAACGCAAAGCAGTGATGGACCAACGGTCAGACGCATTCATCGTCTTGCCCGGTGGTATCGGTACTCTTGAAGAAGCGATGGAAATCCTTTCCATGCGCCAGTTACACCTCACCGACAAGCCCCTGGTTTTTATCAATACCCAGGGTTTTTATGATGGACTGCGTGCGATGTTTGAGGAAATGGTGGATTTAAAATTTGCCAAACCCAATATCATGGATATGTACGCAATGGTTCCCGACCCACAAAGTGCTCTCGACTACCTGTTCGACCACTAGCCCACTCCGTGGGAGGGAGTATAGTAATTACTTTTTAAGCTGAGACAACTCTTTTATCCCTGCGGGGCACGAAGGCTGAGGATGAGTATCACGGCTACCAGATAAAGCTGTTGCTCTCTGGGTCCAGCGTCACGCTGGCACTGGTCCCACGCCTAGTGGCGCTGGATATACGGCTACGTTGATCAATGTTGAAGTCGCAACCCATAGCGGACGTTAGGATTTTGAAATATATAAGGGTAGGGTATACACTCTGATTTTCAGGATATACACTTTGTTTAAAATGATATTGAAGTATTCTATGTTACATTCAAGGGTAAATTTTAAAGAATTTTAATGTTCATATGAGGACTCCCGTTCTTTTATAGGCAATAGAAAATGAAAGGAATAGTCATGAAAACTGGTATGAGTTTGAAGACAATGTTTGTGACAATGATGGTGCTTTTTCTGGTTATCCCCAGTCTTGTAAATGGACAAGAGAAAAAAGCTTATAAATCCGTAGATGAAAGTTCCCTGTATGTGCGAATGGGTGGGTATGACGTAATATCAAATGTCATAGACGACTTTCTTACTAAATCCTGGGCAGACCCCAGAATTTCACATTTTTTTGTAGGGATGGGAACGGACACAAGGAATCGATTGCGGCAGAAAAACAAAAACCTCATGTGTTTCACTACAGGAGGCCCTTGTAGAGTTCTCAATCGACCTCTGGAGGTTGTCCATGTAGGTCTGGGTATTACAGACACAGATTTTTACATCATTGTTGACCATATTATGGTCTCGCTGAAAAAATTTGATGTTCCTGATAAAGAACGAGAACAATTGCATGCCAAGCTTTTATCTTTGAAACCCAAAATCGTAAATACTACCGAGGTCCCATTGGCTGCTCCGAAACGGGAGGGTAATAATGAAACAGCGCGTATGGCAAATGCCTTAGGCATTTCTAATTTCAATATAGGCCGGTTTGATGAGGCTTTAAGTCATTTCCAGGTTGCTTCCAAAGAGGACTCTGGTGTAGGCGAGTATCATTTTAACGAAGCAATGGCTTTGGATAAATTGGGCAAACATAGCCTTGCCGCAAAACATTTTAAAGCTGCGCAAAAAAATGCGCATGGAAATAATAAAATTATTGGATCAAAAATTTTAAAGGCTCACGTTTCAAAATAATAGACTTCGGTGCTTTAAAAAAATTAAGAAAAGTATCCATTGGAGGGCAAGAGGGAATTTTCTTTACAAGGGCTTAGTCGATTTGACTAAGCCCTTTTTTAGTGGATTGTAGTGTCCGCTATTGGCCGTTAGCGGGCAGGAGTCTCTGGGGTATTTCAGCCATAACACACTGATACACTCTCAGCCCGAGATAAAAAATATAACACACGCTGGCCCCACGCCTAGCCCACTCCGAGGGAGGGAGTATAGCAATTACTTTTTGAGCCGAGACAACTCTTTGCTCGCCAGATAGAGCTATTTACCCCTTCGGGGCATGAAAGCTGAGGAAAAATATCACAGCTACTGCCCTCGGCGGCTCGCCGATTAGTTGGCTTGGACTTCGATGTCGGAGTGGATGGCTTCTTTGAGGAATTGTTCTATGTATTGCAGGGTCCCGGTGGTTGAACTGGGGCAACTGCCGCAAGCCCCCTGATAGTGAACTTTGATGGTCTTGTCTTCTACGGAGAGAAGATTGATACCTCCGCCGTCATTAGCTAAAGCCGGTCGAATGGCAACATCCAGCAGGGCGTTGATCACTTCGGTTTTTCGTTCATCGTTGTAACCGAAAAAATCTTCCTTGTTGAAGTCTTCCAATACGGGATGCACGTCTTTATCATCTTTCTCTGCTTCATCACCGTGTTCGTAAAATCTCAGGTGCGCTTCTATAGCGGCGCCAATTTTTTCCATGATTGTGTGCCACCCCACGACATTGGACTTGGTAATGGTGACAAAGTTTTCTTTTACATAAACGCTTTGCATTCCAAAAATATCAAATAAGGTTTTGGCCATCAGGTCATCCCCGGCATCATCCTGGGAATCGAATGTTTTCGTACCGGACTCAATGACTTTGCCGTTCAAAATGAACTGGAAGGCATCCGGGTTGGGGGTGGGTTGTATGCGAAGTACCTTGAATTGCCCTTCTGTTGAGGGAGCGGAAACCTGGCTTTTTTCATTTTCTGCGGCCAGAGGAATCCCAAATTGTTTTTGTACCCAGGCTAAAAGTCCCATGCTTTACTCACAAAATTAATGTTTGATTTCGCCTATTATATCTGAATTTTCAACCGTGGGGGGAATCAGATTTTATTTTTTGCAAGAAAAGTCAGCTGGTCTTTGAAAACATTGAGGCTTTCTATGTCGAAAAGGATAAAAGTCACAGTCTCGATTCCACTGTTCCGGGAAAGGTGTTGCCAAACGGCGGTAAGGAGGGTTTCTGCCGCAAGCTCAAGTGGGAATCCGAATATGCCAGTACTGATTGCCGGAAAGGCGATAGACTTTAGTGCTTTTTCTTCCGCGCGTTGCAGGCTGTTGATTGCGGCATTTCTGAGTTTTTCGACTTCATGGCCTTCGCCCCACTTTGGGCCGACAGCATGAATGACAAAGCGTGCCTGCAAATCGCCTGCTGAGGTGATTACCGCATCGCCTACAGGGCAAGCCCCGATGCGATCGCATTCTTCCTGAATGGACGGCCCCGCTTTACGGCGGATCGCCCCAGCTACGCCTGCGCCAAGAATCAGGTCTGAGTTCGCGGCATTGACGATGGCATCGGCAGAGCTCTCGGTGATATCGCCCTGTTCCAGTTGAAGCGTGGAATTATTGACCTGGATTTGCAACAGGAAGGTCTCCCGTCGACCCAAAACCCGCAGTGTTACGGGCAGTTTCGCTCAATTGGTCGCTGAATATGAATTTGACCGTCTCCACTTTTTGGATGATCAACTGGGCTATACGGTCTCCGGACTGAATATGGATTTCTTCATCGGAGTGGTTGAAGAGAAGGACTTTTATTTCGCCCCGATAATGCGAGTCAATCACTCCGGCACCGCAATCGAGTCCGAGTTTAACTGCCGGTCCGCTACGCGGCCAGATCAAACCGGCGTGCCCTTCAGGAAGTTCCAGGCGAATTCCGGTAGCAACCAGCTCCCGGCCTCGAGGCGCAATTACCCGGGTTTCCACAGCTTTCAAATCGGCTCCGGCATCGCCCTGGTGTGAATATTGAGGAAGATAGTCACCCTTGCAGGGAACGGGAGGCGAGTCGGTTTTGTTCACAATATTCTCCGTAATGGGTTAGCTGGAGAGGATTATAAACAAGCGGGAGGGGGAAAGCGATCAAAAATAATTTAAGAGGTTCTTCTATTTACGGGGTTCCATCGGCGGTTCGCCGGGCAAAAAAAACGGGAAAGAGGGGTACGCCCCGCCTTTCCCGAATAAAACTCTAAACTGAATCCTTAACTAACCGTCCTTGACATGGAGGCCACTACTAACAATACCTGCAAACTCCCGAAAAGGCGGGGCGCATCTTTTTAAAGAAAGGGGGCGGGTTACTATTGTGTCGGGCCAAGCCCAACGCTAAAAAGGGGTTCCACTCAACGCCAATTGGATGGACATCATCTGCCGACATTAGACGGAGGATTCGGCTGGCGCTCAAAACATTTGGGGGTTTGGGAAGGGGTTTGAGACTGGTACGCATCCCACTGGTTGCTTCTACTAATTCGAATTTGGGATGCATCTCATTCATTTTTATGGAACCCACATTTCTAGTAACCCGCCATCGGAAGATCTGTAACTGCTCTCAATCAACTGTTTCTTCCTGATAATCTGGAGCCTGAACACAAGGCACTGCTCCTTTATATTGTATGCTTTGAAGAAAGTACCACTACATATAGTACCTGTCAAGGGCTAATTTGAAAAAAATTGCGAAAAAACTTTTAATCCCTTTATTTATAAGTGTTTGTATGGGATAAAAAAACCATTTTTTTTGAGTTTGGCTCTTTATCCACCATATAATGTGTGGTCTGGAAATTAATATATACTATATGAGGTGGGGGCCTGAGAATCAGCTGGTTCATGATTCCTGTGTTTTGATGGTGCCTGTTAGGGCGTGAATTTTTTCAGATTGAGAGGAATGGATCCGAGAAATTTATGCTTAACCCGATATTGCCGGTTTCCGGTTTGAACGACATATTCCTGCTCTGGCTCAAACAGTTTTCCGACTGTTAAGGTGGCGATCTCTTCCTGCGCATTTTTCCAAAGGCTGATGGTAAACAAGGGGGCATCCAACCCGGCGAGATTTTCGGACAGGGGTGGGGTGACAATGGAATTAAACTCCAGCCCTTTCAGGGTCCAAATCAGATCGCGGCCGATATGCCCGGTCTTGATTTGTTCAGGTTTTTCAAGGTGCCATTCGGATTCTTTTTTCCTTAACTCAAAGAGTTTGTCAGAAGTCTTGATTAAAATTTTGTTCACTTCGTCGTTTTTAAATTCCAGCAGTTTTTTATTTCTTAAATCGTGAAGACTGCGAAACAATTTATTGACCGCTTCTTTTGAAATTGAAAACACGGTTGACTCGCCGCTTCGGCTGGCGAATACCTGCTGACCATCGCTGGTTTCGTTGCCGAGTTGCAGGGTCCATGTTTTCCCGTCTTTCATTTTCAGGCTAAAAGATTTTCGGGGAGCGTCCAGGCCAAATGTCTTGGGGATGTCGAGGGAGATTTTTATGAACTCTGCAATCCTGGCTTCTTTGAGATCAAAGAGCAGGCTGTTGATGGTGGACAGGTCGGCAGTTGTTTTCACCGGGCTTAAAATGTCCCAATGATTGCTTTCCCCACGGACCATGCGCAGGGTTTCGTTTTTGGATCGCAGGGACAATTCAAGAATTTCTTTTTCCTCAAATGCCAGCAATGTTTTGTCAAGAAACTCCACGGCTTTTTGGGAAAGGGCATCAAACAGCTTGGGGTCTACCAGTACGATATTTTTGGAGTCATTTATTTTTCCAAAATAGCCTTTTTCACCTTTAGGGTTGCCTAGATAAAGCGTGTGAATCTCACCTTGTTCACTTTCTAAAATCAGTTTCAGTGCAGGCGGATTCAGCCCATAAGGTTCCAGCGAGTCCGGGTTTTCATCGACAAACTCCCGCACCCTGGAAAATTGAATGGACTGAAGAAAGTTCATGATGGCATCCTTGTCTCCCTGAGCATCGACATCTCCTGATATCTCCCAGACCTCACCTTTCTTTTTTAACTCCAGGTTCTTTTTCTCGCTGATGATTTGTATGTGCTTGATAGTGCCTGTGCTGAAGTTGAGCAGGGTCTTGTCGCGAAAATTGTAAACAGATTTTTCAAATTGGGATCTGGATGCAGGAGCCATCATCACGGCGGGGTGGCTTTCCCGCTTGATATAGAGATTGCCCCCCATAGGACTTTCGTCACCGAATAACAGGGTTTCCTCTTTTTTGTTTTCAAATTTGAAATGGATTTTAAGAAGCGGAGCCCCCAGGCCATAAATAGAAAGGTCGTTAGGGTTTTCTTCCACCACCCGGGTTTTTTTAAGATTTTCGATTTCTGATAAAAAGGTTTCTACTTCAGCAGAATCGCCCGATGCCGATAGGGGGCGGATGAGTTTCCAACTGTGTGGGGCTTTGCGTTTTAATGCGATAGGATCACCAGTGCCAGTTAGAGAAAACTCAAGCACTTGCTCCACTTCAAGGGGAAGAATTTTTTCGGAGCGCTCTTTTTCGGCTTCTTCTTTTTGTCCGGCGGGAAGGTCGACGAAGAAATAATAAAGGCCCAGGCTCAGGAATACAGCCGCCATCATGGCTGTTCCTTGAAACTTCATAGTCTGCGTCTCCTCCACCAGGTACGAATTCCCATTGTCGCAATCAGTCCGGGAAACACAATGATACCCATAATGAATATTGCGTAGCCCCAGGATTGTGTCATTTGAATAGGTGTATTTTTTCTTTCTTTAGGGCGAATAGAAATCAGGTTTTCCTCTTCCGCCAGCCAGGAAATGGCATTTAGAAAAAAATCTCCATTTCCTGAAAAGCTGGTGTAGCGATTATTGGAGAAATCCGAATCGCCTACTACCAACAAGGTGGCTTTTAATGAGGTTTTTTCACTCTTTGGCTTTTCCGGGTTTTCAGAGATTGCTTTATCCTCTAAAATTTTTGTGGCGATGACTGAGACGGAAATCGGCCCTTTGACATCTTTGTCCTTGTCATACTGTACGGTGCCGGAGTCAAAATTGGATTCTGCCCAGCTGTTAGCACCGGTTTTCAAAAGTTCGGCAGTGGTGATGCCTGCTACAGGAATTTCCCGGACTGATCTTATAATCGGGAAAATAGTTGCCAGAGCAAAGTCGCTGGTGATTTCGTGAACTGTATATTGATTGACAACCGGCGCCGCAAAATCTCCTCCAAAAAGCTTGGACATGGGATCGATGACGATATCTTCTCCAAGCTCAATGCCCCATTCTTTGAGAAAAGCTTCCATGTTGGATGAAGATTTTGGGTCTATGAGCATGAAAACCGAACCGCCGGAATTCAAATAGCTTGCAATAACTTCTTTCTCCTCATCCTGAAGCGGTTTCTTGGGGCCGGGAATAACCAGTACCGAAGCATCTTTGGGGATTTCTCCCGACTGGAGTAGTAACAACGGTTTGACGACAAACCCGTCTTGCTCAAGATTTGTTTTGGCAGTGGAGTAGCCCTCGTTTTCAGTGTTTCCTGTTTTGCTCTCACCATGTCCCTCAAGAAAATAAATCACCTTTTGTTCATCGCGGGTTACTTTTAAAAGCGCGTTGGTAATATTTTCCTCAGTGGCATTTTGAATCTTGGTTTCCTTGGTACCGCTTTCAAGGGCCACAGTTCCATAAGTAGTAACGCCATATTGTTTGGTGACTGAGGGACTTTTATCCGGGTCCACATATTGCAGTTCAATTTTATTGGTTTCTTCAAGATAACCGGCGATCAAATTGGCAAAGGCGATCTTTTCCGGAGAATCGGTTTGGAAAAAAGCCGTCAGCTTCACTTCGCGGGGAAGATTGGAAATAAATTTTTTAGTTTGGGGTGCCAGGGTAAAGTAGCCTCCTTCCGTAAAATCAAAGCCATGTTTATGGCGGAAGGCAAGCAGGTTCACAAAAATCAAAATGCCCAGGAATACAGTGGTCAGGATCAGGGTGTTTGCGCCGTATAGCGCAGAACGCGAGGAAAGGCTCTGTCTTATGCGGGGGCCTTCGGCAATAACGAAAAATATTCCGTTAATAAGACAGACAACCGCCAGCGAAGTCGATACGCTTTTGAGATCGGGAAGGACAATATAAACAAACAGGGCGATAAAGCCTGTTGTCAAAGCCAGCCAACCTGTCATGGCCCCGAGTTTTTTCATTGCTTTATCTCCATCGATTGGAATCCAGAACGCGGTGGCAGAGGAAAAGATTGAACAGGATAAAGCTCAGGTAATAAACCAGATCGCTGGTGTTCACCAGCCCTTTTAAAAAACGTTCCAGATGATCGACAATGGAAATGTATTGAAGCACTTGTCCGGTGGTGGAGCCCGCGGCTTGTGCGCCCCAGCCGATGACCCACATGAACAAGGAGAACCCGAAGGTCAAAACGGCGGCGATGATTTGATTGTCCGTCAGGGATGAGGCGAAGATTCCTACCGACACAAAACAGCCTGCCATCAATAGAACTCCGAGATAGCCTGTAATAACGGGGCCTGGCTCGGGTTCCCCTAGCAGAAACAGAAAGCCTACAGAATAGGAGGAGATTAAAATCATCACCGCTACTACAATCATGCAGGCCAGGAACTTGCCAAGGATAATTTCCCTGAGGTGAACCGGGGAGGAAAGCAGGAGGCGGAAAGTTTTCATTTTTTTTTCATCCGCAAAGCTACGCATGGTTATGATCGGGATGATCATCAATAGAATGACCGACATGTTTTGCAAGCTGGGTTCGATTACCATTTCGTTCAGGTTCAGGTTTATTCCCATAGCCTGGAGCTGTCCTGCCTGAAAACTCTGGAAGCTGAAAAAATTCAGGATATTAAAAAATATAAAACTGTATATGATTAGAAAGACTGTGGTGACCACATAGAAAATGGGCGAGTTGAAAAACGACCCCAAATCCCTTTTTGCAATGATCCATGCGCTTCTCATGCCTGCACATCCTTTTCTTCAATGGTTAGCTTGAGGAATATATCTTCCAGGGTCAAGGAGAGGGGTTTGAGCTCAACAAGGCCCCATTGGTTTTCCAAAGCCAGGCGGGCGATTTCATCCTGAAGATTGGAGTTCAATTCGCATTCAAGCAGGAACTGGTTTTTCTCTCCGGGTAAAACTGAAAGCACCTGCTCCAGGGAGTTTAATTTTTCTTCAACTTGTTTAGCTTCGTTCCTGACAGTCAGGGAGAGACGTTCGCTTTTTCTCAGTGAGGCGGTCAAGCCTTCCAGGGAATCCACCGCCGCGATTTCTCCTTCGTTGATGATGATGACCCTCTGACATATTTGTGTGATTTCAGGAAGAATATGTGAGCTGAGAATAATGGTGTGCGATGCGGCAAGTTCCTGAATCAGTTTGCGGATTTCTATGATTTGAATGGGATCCAAGCCAATGGTCGGTTCGTCAAGAATAAGGATGTCAGGATCGTGCACCATGGCTTGTGCCAATCCAACGCGTTGCTGATATCCTTTAGAGAGTCGCCCTATGATGCGATGACTGACATCTGTCAATGAACAACTTCCGATCACTTTCTCTACGGCGTTTCCTGTTCGCTTGCCTGTCATTCCCCGGACTCGCGCGGCAAACATCAGGTAATCGCGAACACTCATGTCCGGATAAAGCGGCGGAGTTTCTGGCAGATATCCGATCATTTTTCTGATCTCAAGCGAATGCTCAAAGGTATCGTATCCCTGGATTCGAACCGTCCCGCTGGATGCGGGAAGAATGCATGAAAGAATGTTCATAGTCGTGCTTTTGCCAGCCCCGTTAGGGCCTAGAAAGCCAACGACTTCCCCCTGCGCTACCTGAAAAGTCAAATTGTTGATAGCCCTTCTTGGGCCGTAGTGCTTGGTAAGATTTTCAACCTCGATCATCCGGGCTCTCCATAAAACTGTAATCTTTCCAAGGGGTTCTTAGCTCTTTGGGCCAGCAGAAAAACTTGAAGTGAATCACCATGCAGGAAAATTCTATGCAAAAAAAATATCATAAGAGATATGCGGTTTGCAATTAAATATTTTTAATACTGTGTAGTCTGACAGGCTGGGCTTATGTGTTGAACAGGCCCCAAATCCATATGCTGTAAAAGAGCAAAAAAGTGGAAGTGAATAAAATGGCTGGGCGTTTTTTGAGGTGTCCCTGCGGGGAAAGAGCTTTGAAGATGAACAGCAGGATGCTTGCAGTCCACCCAAAAAATCCAATCGCATTCATTATGGATGCAAAGGTGAAGGGGGGGCGGTCTGTCTCCAGTAAATCCAGATACTCTGACTTTTTTTCCGCAAAAGTTGTTTTTTGTTGTTCGTGGGATTCAATAAATTTAACAGCCATCAGATGGGCAATCTTTTCATTGCAAAGGCGAATCCATTTTTTTCCGGGAGTGTAAATGCTACGAACAGAATAAAAGGCACCGCGAAGAATCCGGTAGGTCTTCAATGCTTCCATGCTCTGGTTCTGGGTTTGTTGGTTCTGTGCAATCTTCCATAATTTTTCTGCCGCCTGATAGGGAGTATGTGAGAAGGGTAGGAACCAGCGCATAGCTCTTTCGTAGTGATTGACGGCCTTTGAAAGTTCATTTTTGGCAAGGTGATCTTCGGCCAAAAGAAATTCATTCTTGCCGGTCATTAGAATTTTCACACAAGTGAGCAGGATTAGAATTGTCAGGGCTACAAAGATGCTGGGTGTAATGATTTTCAAGTTCATCCGACAGTCACACGTTTGCCCTTCTGCTGGGCTGATTGATAAACGGCGGAAATGATTTCAAGAGCCCGTAATCCATCGATGCCTGTTGAGGTTCCGGCTTTTCCTGTTCGAATTGTTTTGAGTATCTCGCGTGCTCCTCCGATAAAGGGGGACTCGTATTTTTTTGGTTCAGGAAAAGGAATTTTCTCCAACTCGTGAAAACCGGTGAAACGGCGGCTTTTTTTTGTGACATACAGTTCCTGTCCGGAATTGCCAATGAGTAATCGGCCTTCTGAACCCTGAATATCCAGCTCGAAATTGAAATACTTTCTTGCTCCACCGCCTTCAATAAATCCAGTGGCACCATTTTTAAATCCCAGCATGGCAGATGCGGTTTCTTCGATATACTTTTTTCCTCCCGGTCGGGTTTCATGCCCCGAGACCCAGCTTACAGGGCCGCCGAAAAAAAGCAGGAGGTCCGCAAGGTGAGTGCCATCGTGAAAGAGGGGGCCGCCACCATGCTTGGATACAGATAGCCTGCCTGGTTTCCAACTCAGGGTATTGCCAATGATAGTTTTTATTTCTCCTATTTTTCCGGAGAGAATTAGTTTGCGGGCTTGCTGGTAGTTAGCGTCCCATCTTCTTTCGTGATTGATGGTCAGGGCGACATTGTGTTTTTTGCAAACGCTAACCATCTTGCGCGCCTGAATCAGGTCGATCGCAACAGGTTTTTCGCAGAAAATACCCTTAATTCCAGCCTTCGCCGCGTGAAGTGTCATGCTTGCGTGGAGTGAGGTCCAGGTGGCGATACAGAGGATATCCAGATTTTCCTTTTTCAACATTTCCCTGTAATCAGAATATAATCTCGTTACATTCCAGCGTTTTCCGAATTTCTGCAGTCGTTCAGGGTCAATATCACAACCTGCGGACAGGTGGATTGCGGACAAGGCTGAAAAGCCTCCGGCATGGGTGCAGGGTTTCCCGCGCAAGGGGTCTTCTTCCAAAAGGCTACCTATTCGCCCACAACCAACGATTCCTGTTTTAAATTTTTTCACGGGAAATGGTGAAGAGAAGATTTATTTTTACGACCAAAATAACCAGAGTCATTATAACACCGGGTCATCGAAAAGTATCTGCTGGGAGAGGTGCAGGGGTGAGCAAAACAAAATCATTCTTGTTTTAACAAGAATGATTTTGCGATCCGGGGCCTCTTGCGAATGGCCCCGGTTTGCGGTTCGGATGGATGGCTAAACAGGCCGATCGTGATTGAAAGCCTGGTTATTGTATTCGCTGATGCCTTTGCTGAGGCGCAGTCGTTGCTCCCCGGGTATCTGGCGAACTTCTTCACCTGTTTTATCATTGATGACTTCGATGACGACTTCCTGGGATTCGGGGTCTATGCGGACCCGGGTCTTATTTTCGGAACCGTCCAGCCCAGTGTTGTCAGAGGAAATATCGTTGTCATCGGAAATGATCTTCACCGTGTTCAGTTCTGTCTGGTCGCCTGAAACCTGCCCACTGGAATCTACCTGAGGGGGGTCGGCGGCTCCCTGCAACTGTGGTTTCGCAGGTTGGTGCTGGGGCGAAGAAAAGCCCACAGAAAACGCTTGCGGAAAAATGGTTAGTGACATATTAGATCTCCTGATTATGTTGAACGAAATGCAGGGAAGCTCATGCCTCCCTCATTTCATTATTTAAATTATTGAACTCCTTCAAACAGCGTCAAAACAGATTGAGGAATCAGATTGGCTTGCCCGATCATCGCGGCACCTGCCTGAACCAGAATCTGGTTTTTGGTCAAAGCGGCCAGTTCTTCCGCCATGTCCGCATCCCGAATGGTTGATACCGCTCCCGTTAAACCCTCGATTTGCGCATTGAGGTTATTCAAAGCAGAGGTCAGGCGAATTTGTGTACTGCCCGCTCTACTGCGGATTTGAATCAAGCTATCGATAGCGGATGTTAAATCATTGAGTGCTAGAAAGGCGCCACCCTGGGATGTGACGTTTGAATTTGTCAAGTTTAAAGCGTCCCGACTTACCTCGGTCAGGTCAATCGACTCGTTCAGATCAATCTGATTTTTAGAAGTGGCATCGACTCCTATTTGGAGAACGAGATGTTCCGAGGCACTTGCTGCCAGCGACCCATCCAGAAGTACAGTGTCCCGGAATTCTGTCGAGCTTGAGACTCTGTCCAGTTCGGCCAAGAGATTTTGATATTCAAGGTTAATGGTTTGTCTTTCAGTCGAGCCGATGGTTCCGTTAGCCGCCTGGGATGCCAGCTCTCGAAGTCGGATGAAAGTGCCCGAAATATCGTTCAAAGCGGCTTCCGCAGTACGGACCAAAGCCAGACCGTCATTCAGGTTTCTGGAGCCTTGTTGTAGGGCCCGGACATCTGAACGAATACTTTCGCTGAGAGCAAGCTCTGCGACACCATCGGAGGCACCTGCGACCTTGACACCTGAAGCCAGTCGGGTGATGGATTGCCCAAGCTGGGAACGGCTTAGCTCGAGAACTCGTTGTGAGTTCAGCGAAGCCAGGTTTGTGTTTATGGTTAATGCGACCATTTTCTTTTCCTCCCTGAAAAGTTCTGGTAATTAATTTTTAAGTTCAGCTTCCTTGCTTTTTTTTCTCGGTCTGAAAATTTTCGTTCCGAGGTAATTTTTTCATTACTGGAGAAGCTGCAAGACGGATTGTGGAATCAGGTTAGCCTGACCCACCATAGCTGTTGATGCCTGAACCAGAATCTGGTTCCGGGTCAACAGTGCTACTTCCTCGGCAATATCCGCATCACGGATGGCGGATTCTGCTGCTTGCAGATTTTCAATAGTAATGGAAAGGTTCGAAATGGTTCTGACCAATCGGTTTTGCACGGCGCCTACTTTGCCTCGCCCCTGGGTCACCACTGAAATAGAAGTATTTATCTGGTCCAGGGTTGACAAAGCTCCTCCCGCCGTGGTCAAAGTCAAACTGTCGATTGCCAGGCTTGAGGAAGTTACGGCCGTCAAATTCACCTGCTCATTCAGGTCAATCCGGCTATCGGCGTTACTGTTAATACCGACCTGAATAAGAATGTGATTGGTAGAGGCAACGGATGAGGCCAAAGAACCGTCCACCAGAGCTTGGCCGTTGAACTCGGTGGTATTGGCGATGCGGTCTATTTCCAACCGAAGTGCGTCAAATTCCAACTGGATGGTTTGGCGTTCTGTCGACCCAACGGTTCCCGTTGCGGCCTGAGAAGCCAGTTCTCGGAGACGAATTAGAATTCCGGATTGTTCATTGAGGGCTCCCTCAGTAATGTTGATGAGAGAGATACCGTCATTGGCGTTTCTCACCGCTTGGCGTAATGCCCGGATATCGGATCTTAAAGCCTCGGAGATGGCTAGACCCGCGGCATCGTCAGCACCCCGGTTAATTCGGATCCCGGAGGAGATCCTTTCAACCGATGTTGCCAGGCGGTCGTTATTGATACCCAGAATTCTTTGGGCATTCAAAGACGGAATGTTATTAAATATTCTGATGGGCATGTTTATTATCCTCCTTGATAATTAGGGATGATTCCCAATTTCAGCATCCTTGCTGAAATTTAAAAATAAACCGTACAAATCCTTTTCTTAAAGTTTTAGAGGTTTAGTTGTTAATTTTGAGTTTTCAATGCCAGTTCGACCTATCCCCTCCAGGAAAATCAAACTATATTTTTACTAACTCAAGATTTCTATCGGGATTTAAAAAAAATAGCTTTACAGTTTTTTTTCAGGAAGCGTGTGGGAAGGGGAGAAAAAGGGGTGTTTTTTATAAAATATACAAGTCCGTTGTGGTTGTAAGTTTACTTGTTATAAAGGTTTGCTTGTTTTTGGCGGGTGGGCAAAAAAAAATGCGCCCTTTAGCTATCTAAAGGACGCATGAACTATCCCGAGGGATCTCTTGGAGGAGCCAGTAATGATATTCGAACCAGATGTCAGGTGGTTTGGTCCAAAAACTTTTGGTTAAACTCTGCGATACGCTGGGCCAGTTTCACAAAATCTTCTCCGGGTATCTGCTTGATAACTTCTCCCGATTCAGAGTCCAAGAGGCGAATAACCACTTCCTGGGTTTCCTGATTGATCTTGTAATCCACTTTGTTGCCCGCTGAGAAATCTACGCGATCCGGCGTTGCGGTTTCTACGGAATCCGGTTTACCTTCACTCACATCAAGGTTCTTTACCGGGTCGACTTTCAACCCTTTTCGGGTGTTCTCCTTTCCAGACCTGTAGGCTTGTCCCGCTATATTCGCAGGGCTGTCCAACCTGCCCGCAAAGGAGGATATGTCCAATGACATTTGAATCACCTCCTGTTAATCAAACATTTTTAAAATTAAAACAACGTATTGATTTTCAAAAATACGGTTTTAAAAATTATCCCAGGAGCTGTAATACCGATTGCGGGATCAAGTTCGCCTGGCCTACCATAGCGGTTGCCGCCTGCACCAGAATCTGGTTTCGAGTCAACAGAGCCACTTCTTCGGCGATATCAGCATCCCGAATAGAGGATTCTGCGGCTTGCAGGTTTTCAGTTGAAATGGACAGGTTCGAAATAGTCCGGGCTAGCCTGTTTTGCACGGCACCCACTTTACCTCGGGCCTGGGTAACGACAGAAATCGAAGTGTTGATGGTGTCCAGAGCTGTCAAAGCTCCTCCCGCACTCGTAACGGACAAAGCATCAACCCCAAGGGCGGATGCTGTGACTGCGGTCAGGTTGACTTGCTCATTCAGGTTAATTCGACTGTCCGCGCCGCTGTCAAGTCCAACTTGAATGAGGATCTGGTTTGCGCCGGCTACCGATGAAGCCAAAGAACCATCGACAAGTTTCTGTCCATTAAATGCACTGGTGTTGGCGATACGATCGATTTCCAGTCGCAGGGCGTCAAATTCCAATTGAATGGTTTGCCGCTCGACCGATCCTACTGTTCCGGTGGCCGCCTGAGAAGCCAGCTCTCTTAGCCGGATAAGGATGCTGGACTGCTCGTTGAGCGCACCTTCTGTAACGTTGATGAGTGAAATTCCGTCGTTTGCGTTTCGAACGGCCTGTCGCAGGGTACGAATATCGGACCGCAAGGCTTCTGAAATAGCTAGACCCGCGGCATCATCGGCACCTCTGTTGATCCGGATACCGGATGAAATTCGTTCTACTGATGTCGCAAGACGATCATTGTTGATACCCAAAATTCTTTGGGCGTTGAGCGAGGGGATATTGTTAAAGATTCGAACTGGCATTGTAATCCTCCGTGATTAAATGTGCGGGTTATCGTTTTGGCCTCCGAACCAAAACAAGCCTCCAAGCTTTTAACCCTTTAGTGAAGAATTCATTTCTCCACTATTAAACTGTACCTCCTGATATAAGTTAACGATCTGTTTCTAATTCAGGATACAAACATGCTCAAGTGGCCTATCGGAGAAGGAGTAAATATCTTTAGAAAAAAAAGAGGGCAGGGGAGAACAACAGGGGGTTGCTGGGTGGATTCAAATAAGGGGGCTACCGGGTTTGAATTATCTAAACCATTAAAATTAAATGATTTTTTCTGATGATAACTCGTGCCCGGTCCCGGTTTTGGCTCAGAAAAATTATTGTAGAATATCCAATAAATTCTGACCTGACAAAGCAGTTTGTCCGACCATGGTTACCGAAGCCTGAGCGACAATCTGGTTCCGGGTCAGCAGGGCTAATTCTTCCGCGATGTCCGCATCGCGGATGGTAGAATCCGCCGCAGTCAGGTTTTCGATGGAAACCGCAACGGTGCCGAGCGATTTCGTAAAACGGTTTTGCACGGCACCGACTCTCCCACGGGCAAAAGTCAAAGTGCTCAAAGCGGTATCAACTGCCTCCAAAGCCGTTCGGGCATCTGCGGAGGTAGAAACCGACAGGTTGTCGATTTCCAGTTGAGTGGAGTTGCTGGCAGAAAGATCCAGTTCAACGTTGAGGTTGATCCGGCTTGCATTTTGGCTATCGACTCCAATCTGGATAGAAGCCTGATCGGATACTTGAATCGATGAAGCCAAAGAGCCATCCAACAGGGTTCTGCCGTTGAATTCAGTGGTTGCGGCGATGCGGTTAATTTCAGCCACCAGGGAGGAAACCTCCAGTTGTAGAGTCTGGCGTTCAAAATCTCCAATAGTTCCTGAAGCTCCTTGCGTGGCCAGTTCTTTAAGGCGGATGAGTGCGCCGCCTTGTTCATTGAGCGCACCTTCCACAACATTGATGAGTGAAATACCATCATTGAGGTTGCGGACCCCCTGCCTCAATACGCGGATATCGGACCGAAGGGCTTCGGAAATGGCGGACCCCGCTACATCGTCCGCCGCTCTGTTAGTCCGGATTCCAGATGATACTCTTTCTATGGATTGCCCAACACGCTGAGTGTTGACATCCAAAAATCTCTGGGCGGTATTAGATAATGTGTTGTTGAGAATGCTGTTGGTAGACATATTGTTTTCCTTCCCTGAGGTTTTTATCGCACATTTCGTTGTGCGGAAATAATAAAGAGGGCGACCTCTTTATTATTCTCTTTTGTTATTTCTTATTAAATTGCTTGCCGCCTGCAGGAATTCCCTGGCCTGCTCATAGGAACCCGGGGCGGAATTTGCCGCACGGTGGTTCTCAATGGCAGTAGCTAGATTTTTTTGAATTTCCTGTAGATGGCTTTTCAAGGCGGCGGATCTTTGCCGCAAGCGATCTATGATTGCCAAAGCGTTTTCCAGAACCATCAACCCCTTAAAGCCTTTTTGAGGAGAACGGGGTGATAAAGTCCCGAGTCCCAGAGTTTTTGAGGTAATGAGAGGAATGTTCAGGCTGGTGTTAAGATTGATCCGATTTTCAGGCGAGCTATTGGCTCCTACAACCAGATAGGAATGCGTTTCGGTTTTCACCGAAGCGGATAATGAACCATCGAGCAGTTTCTGTCCTTTATGTTTAAAGGTTTCTGCCGCCTGATCCAGCTCCCTCAATTTCAGGGAGATTTTGACTGCCAACAAGGCTTTTTGTGAACCTTCCAGATCAGATGCCAGGCCGGGGGAAACCCATTGCTTGAGCTCAGAGAGAATAGCCTCCATCTCATTGCAAGCATTTCCCACTACAGAGACCAGCTCTATTCCCAATAAGATATTGTGAATGGCCTGATCCAGATTTTTGAGGTTGGTTTCCGGATTGGTGAATTTTAAGAATTCCAACTCGGAAACTTCCGAGCCAGACTCGATATCCCCAACTTTGTACGCAGTACCGGAAATTGTTTTCTGATCCATGACAGACTCCTGACGTTAGATGGATTAAATCGGTGAATAAATACTCGATTAAGCCAGTAACTGCAGAATTGACTGTGGAATCAGGTTTGCCTGCCCAACCATTGCCGTTGCCGATTGCACGAGAATCTGGTTTCGGGTCAGGTTTGCGATTTCCGCGGCGATGTCCGCATCCCGGATGGAAGACTCCGCGGCTTGCAGATTTTCAATTGAAACAGAAAGGTTTCCCACAGATCGGGTCAGCCTGTTTTGCACCGCACCCACCTTACCACGGGCCTGGGTAACGTTGGAGATAGCACTATTGATTGTATCCAGAGTGGTCAAAGCTTCAGCCGCCGCAGTAACAGACACGACATCGATTCCCAAACTCGTGGAAGTAATCGCAGTGAGGTTGATCTCCGTATTCAGGTTAATTCGACTGTTGGCACCGCTGTCAATACCTACCTGAATGAGAACTTGGGTTGAACTGGCTGCCGATGAAGCCAGAGAACCGTCTACCAGCCCCTGTCCATTAAACTGTGTGGTTGCTGCAATACGGTCGATTTCATTGCGTAGAGCGGTAAACTCAAGTTGGATGGTCGCACGTTCTGTGGATCCTACGGTACCGGTTGCGGCCTGAGAGGCCAGTTCCCGGAGTCGAATCAGGATGCTCGACTGCTCGTTGAGCGCACCTTCAGCAACGTTGATGAGGGCGATACCGTCGTTTGCGTTTCGAACTGCTTGGCGCAAACCACGAATATCAGAACGCAAGGCTTCTGAAATAGCCAGTCCAGCGGCATCATCCGCACCTCTATTGATCCGGATACCCGATGAAATACGCTCTACTGATTGTGCAAGACGGTCGTTGTTGATGCCCAAGATTCTTTGGGCGTTAAGCGAAGCTATATTGTTGAAAATTCGTACTGGCATATCCCTAATCCTCCACCATGAGTTGGAATTGTTGTGCCGCTAATATTCGGTTTTAAACATTTACTACTGCCCCTGAGAGTCTTTATTTAGGGTGGCTTTTCTCAGTGTTCCACCTTTACTTTCAAACCCATAAAGCAAAAATCCGGGTTTTTTTAAGCGTTTCGTTGCTCCGCAATCCTTGGGAACAACTCTGCTTAATTTAGGTTATCGGTGGAAAATCTTAGAACTTTAATGAAAATTAAAAAAACTAATGATTTTCTTCCCGCCAGTTTTTTTGCGGAATATCAATATTTAAGGCAGTGGTTTCCGGGTGGGCAATCAGGTAGTCCATTACTGCTTTAAGATTCAGTGGAGAATCAGGAGAGTGGGGAAGGTTTTTAAAAAGCTCTTCCATAAGCTGGAAATCTTCGTCTGTATCAACGGTCAGGCGGAAGGTACGATCTTTTAAATAATCCGGGGCGTTAACGCGTTTAATTCTGAATGAAGAAGGATGGTCGTGAAACCAGGTGGTGACATGCTCGCGATAGATTGAGCTTTCCGCCTGTTCGCCGATCTTTTTCAAGGCTTCCAGGCGGACGATTTCGCAGGAGCTTCCCAGAGGAACGGGGTCTTTGGGCAGGGTATAGTCGGCTTTGTCCAGTAGGTGGGCCTGAATTAAAGAACGCAGGAGAGGTATATCTATAAGGGGGTCATCGCCGCAGACCCGAACCACCTGCTCGGTTTGAACGCTTTCTCCTGCTTTTATGAAGCGATCCAGAACATCTTCTTCCGATCCCTGGAATACAGGAACAGGGAGTTGGCGGGCAAACTCAACCAGTGGTGTTTCCGATTCCTTTTCGGGAATCGCCAGGAGGATGAGGTCAATTTCCGGCACCTGTTTTAAACGAATAATGATATGCTCCAGCATAGGCAGGCTGGCAATCGGGCGCAGGCTTTTACCGGGAGACCGAGTAGACCCCATTCTGGCTTGAATGATAGCGGTGACAGAAACCATTTTTTATATTTTATAAGGATAGGGTTCCTTGAAGCCGGTATTGTAACCTTTCAAAGGTGATTTGTAATGTCGAAATCGATTCGTCCCCTCATCCGACCACCCCAATTGAAGCAGGGGGATGTGGTGGGTGTGGTGGCTCCTGCCGGTCCGGTGGACAAGGATCAGTTGGAAACCGGGTTGGAAGTGATCCGTGCCATGGGGTTCGAGCCTCGGCTGGGCAGACACATCTATGCCCGTTCCCGTTTTATGGCAGGCTGTGACAAGGATCGGGCTCAAGACCTCATGGATATGTTCCGGGACCCCGATGTTCAGGCGATTTTTTGCGCTCGAGGGGGGTATGGCGCCAATCGTATTCTTCCTCATCTAAAGCCTGGAACGATCCGGGCCAATGCGAAAGTCGTGGTGGGGTCCAGCGATATTACTCTGCTCCTGCATTTCCTGGTGCAAAATTGCGGACTGATCGCATTCCACGGCCCTATGGTCGCCGGAAGTTTTGGTCGAGCTGAAATGAAACAGTCGCAACGGCAATTTAAGGCATTGTTGACGGGCTCTGCCAAAGGCAGGGTTTTTCAAGCTCCCCGAGCGAAAGTTTTTTCTCAAGGCGTGGCACAGGGAAAACTAACCGGAGGCTGTCTGACCTTGCTGTGCCGTTCATTAGGCACTCCGTATGAAATCAATACCCGCAACAGGATTTTATTGATAGAAGATGTCAACGAACCTTTGTACCGGGTTGATGGAATGCTGTGGCAGTTAAAAAATGCGGGGATGTTTAAAGGAGTGCGTGGAATTATTTTCGGGGAAATGGTCAACTGCCGTTCGCAACGCCAGGGCGAGGGGACGCTTGCAGATATTTTAACGGATCTTTTTCCGAATCCGGGATTTCCGATTCTGACTCACTGCCCTATAGGTCATGGCAAAGAAGTCTGGACTCTTCCGTTAGAGACATCCGCCACGCTGGACAGCAAAGCTAAAACCCTGGAGCTGAAACACTGTGGGGTGAAGCGTTAGCCGGGCCTGACCGTTACACCTTTGGCTTGCAGGAAAGTTTTGGTTTCCTGAATGGTGAACTCTTTAAAGTGAAAAATGGAAGCGGCCAGCACAGCAGAGGCTTTTCCTTTCACAATGCCTTCGTATAAATGCTCTAGGGTTCCCGCTCCTCCTGAGGCGATAAGGGGAATGGTGATGGACTCTGAAACCGTTCGGTTGAGTTCTATGTCGTATCCGATTTTGGTCCCATCGCGGTCCATGCTGGTGAGTAAAATTTCCCCTGCACCATAAGCTTCCATTTTTTGCGCCCACCTTTGTGTATGAATTCCGGTTGGGTTTCTTCCTCCATGCGTGTAGACCTCCCAGGCGGGAGTTGCATCGGATTCCTGCAGTAACAGTTGCGGGTGTTCCAAAGCCCATTCGGGATGAATAGGTTGGGGCCGGGAAGCTTGCACCTGCTTGGCATCGATGGCGACAACGATGCACTGGCTACCAAAACGTTTCGCCGCACGTTGCACGAAATCCGGGTCCTTGACGGCGGCAGTATTGATGGCGACTTTATCCGCACCGGCTTTTAGAAGATTACGAATATCATCCAGGGTGCGTACGCCTCCGCCAACTGTCAAAGGCATGAATACCTTTTCGGCAGTGCGGGCGACCACGTCCAGAATAATATCCCGTTTCTCGTGTGAGGCGGTGATGTCCAAAAAGGTGAGCTCATCGGCACCCTCGCTTTCATAGGCTGAAGCGATTTCAACCGGGTCGCCGGCATCGCGCAGATTGACAAAGTTGACTCCTTTGACCACGCGACCATCTTTGACATCCAGACAGGGTATGATGCGTTTAGCCAGCATGAAGAACGTCCCGTGCTTCCTTGAAGGAAAGAGCCTTGTCGTAAAGGGCTTTGCCTATGATCACGCCTTCAACGCCATAGGACTCCAGCTTGGCCAGGTTTTTTATATCTTCAAGGCGGCTCACTCCCCCCGAGGCAATCACCGGCAATTGCGCAGACTCGGCAAAATTCTTGATGCTTTCCAGATTCGGACCCTGAAGCATACCGTCACGACTGATATCGGTGAAGATAAACCCGGCAATTCCATAGCCCTTCATTTTCTGGGCGAGGTCAGTGGCTTTTTGCTCGGAAACTTCTACCCAACCTTTCACAGCCACTAAACCATCCCGGGCATCAATGCCAACAATGATTTTTCCGGGAAAGCGTCGGCAGGCTTCTTCTACAAACTCCGGTTCCTTCTGGGCAACGGTACCCAGAATGACCCGGTACGCGCCTGCCTTAACATACGTTTCAATAGTTTCAAGGGTGCGGATTCCCCCGCCGACCTGTATGTCTACGGAACTGCCGTAAATAATATTTTTCACAATTTCAGAGTTGATGGGTGACCCTTGGAACGCGCCATCCAGATCTACAACGTGAATGGTCTGCGCCCCTTCTTCATCCCAATGGTTGGCCATTGCGACAGGATCATTGGAATAAACAGTTTCCTGATCCGCCTTTCCCTGTGAAAGCCGCACGCATCTTCCTTCTTTTATATCTACTGCCGGTATTATTCTCATTAATAAGCTTTTCAAAAAGTTTTTAAGTAGAAACCGATATTAACAGATTATGAGATATTTCACATCTTCAACCTTGTTTGCCAAGCTCGAAATTGCGTTATATAATCCCCCACTAGGCGTGGGGCCAGCGTGATAGCCCACAGCTAGTGGAAGTTTTTAACCAGGAGGAATTTTGAAAGCCAGCCAAACTGAATTGGAAGGGGTTTTGCTCATCGAACCCAAGGTTCACCATGATTCGAGGGGACGGTTTTTTGAAAGCTATGCAAAAGAGAAATACCGCGCATTGGGCATCCGGGAAAATTTTGTTCAGGATAACCAGTCGCTCTCGCAAAAAAATGTTTTAAGGGGGCTCCATTACAGGATAGAACCGGAACAAGCCAAACTGGTCCGGGTGATCCGGGGCGAGGTGTTTGATGTGGTCGTAGACATTAGAAAAAACTCCCCCACTTTTGGGAAGTGGCAAAGTTTTATCCTGTCAGACAGCAATCATCTTCAGTTGTATGTCCCTGTAGGATTTGCCCACGGATTTTGCGTGCTCAGTGATGAGGCGGAGTTCTTGTATAAAGTTTCTGAATACTATTCGGGAGAAAAAGAAAAGGGAATCATCTGGAACGATCCGGATATTGGCATCGACTGGCCGATATCCGACCCAATTCTCTCCGAAAAAGATAAAAACAATCCCACCTTGGGGAGTCTATAGCATTTAAGGGTGATTTTTCTTGTGGCAGGATTAGCTGGTTTTCAGGTATTTGCTGAACTCATTGAAAGCCAGGTTGATCGTATCTTCTATATTGATCTCCTGACCATTTGCAATGGATTCGATATTCTTCACCAGAGTTTCATCTAGATTATTTTTGAGCTGTTTTTCGCTGGACGAACTCATCTCGGTATTGTAGACCGATAAAATTTCCGCTGCGATGGTTTTCCCCGGTTTGCTGGTCAGTATTTGATCATAGTCGAAGCCTTTTTTCTCAGCAAATTCCAATAAGCGGTCGATCTTGCCTGAAATCTGCGCGTAAGCCTCTTCGCCGATGGTGGTCTGAACGGAATTGGCAAAAACCGGTATCAGGCAGTCGGGGATGCCGGGTTGTTTAATATTTTTTTCCATCAAGTGAATAAAGAAACGGCCGACATGTTCCTTGCGCTGGTTTCGGTCCTTCCGTTTCATTCGCCTCTTGGTCCGGGCTTTATCGTCCTTGTCCTTGGGTGCGTTTTCCTCAGTGGGGGTGGTCAACTCGTTGAACATGGACAAGGTTTCTGCTTCTACCTGATTGAACAAGGCATCCGAATTCAAATCAGAGTTGTCCTTTGCCATTTTTAAAATTTTAAAAATAATATCTTGTCGGAGAGTGTCGCTCATCTGTTTTGGATTTTTCAGTTAAAAAGAATTTTTGGAAAAACTCGCATTCTTGGGAAGAAACTTTAAAGCCCCAATGGAAACCATTTTTTCTTACCATTGTACATGAATCATAGCAAGCCTTTGTCAATATCCTGTCACAGATTTTCTGGAGATCTCAATAAAAACATTTTTGGGACACATGCAATAGTATAAAAATCAACAATTTATGCGTATATCGGTGGGGCAATTTTTTATCCCTAATGTTTTTCCATTTTTTTACCGATAAAAATTACAAGCACCAAAAGAAGGATTTAAAAATTACTCGGTTTACTGAAAATGGCTTTAAATGTGTCTGAAATAGCTTTTCAAAATACTCCCCTGGAACAGAGAAGTACCCAGGCCGCTGTGGCCGCTTTCTTTTCCAGTGAGGTGAATTTGAGAACTCAGGAAGGCGACCTTGTTAACTTGTCTTTTGCTGGGGAGCAATCCTTGTCAGAGTCGCATACCCAGACGCTAACGCAAGATGGTGGAACCGTGCAGGAATTCAGTTCAGTCGCTCGGGCCGCCGCTTCATATTCTCTGGCTATACAAGGGGATTTGAATGAAGAGGAGTTGGCCGCCATTGATAAGCTCGCCGCAGAGATCGCCCCTTTGGCTAAGGAGTTTTTTGCCAGCGGGGAATTGAACCTGGAAGACTCTACCAGTATTCTGGCCAATAACCTCGGTGTGATCCAGCAAGTGGAGTTGGAGCTGGAAAGAACTGTGGTGGCAACATTTGAGACCCGGTCCATTTCGCGATTACCGGAAGAGGCTGGTTACAGCGGTGATGTTGAGGCATTGAAAAATCAGGCATCCGAGTTGGAAACGGACGGAATCCGGGATTTCCCGGCTCTGGTTCAAGCAACCATTGATGCGGTTTTTGAATCTGAAGCCAATCAGGTTCCCAAAGGTGACACGATCCTAAGGTCTTTGAATGACCTTTTAGATTTCATTCGCAATCAAGTTGGGGAATTCTTTAATCCCCCGACCGGTCTTGCGTCCTTACCTATTGAGTCGGCACCTGTAGAATCTGCACCTCCGGGCGATGGAACCGTGGATGTTGAACCATCATCTCCTCAGCCCACGGGTGTTGAAGAATTAGTGTAGTAACACCTCTAGCAACAAAAATCCTTTTTACAGTTAGAAATAAGTTTTATTGCCCCCGGCGGCTCGTCCCTTAATGAGAGCTTTGCGTAAGTCGATAAAGCAGAGAGGCGAGATGCTTCGAGAGCCTCAGCATGACGACTGCGGAGTTTTTTTTGGTGTCATCCTGAGCTTGTCGAAGGATCTCGGGGTTATGCAAAGCTCCCTTACAGGGAAGGAAACGGGCAAGGACTCGTCAAGCCGCCTATACTTCTTGTTCGCCCAATAAAGCGATGGCACACTGGCCCCACGCCTAGTGGTTAGGGCATGAGTGCGCCGTTATTGATGTCGAGGGTTTGTCCGGTGAAGGAAGTTTGTTCTTCGGAAATCAGGTAGGCAACCAGTTGCGCGACTTCTTCGGGTTTGGACATTTTGCCTAACGGCACGGGTTTCATCGCTTCCTTGTAAGCTTCTTCTTTGGAAACATTCAGGACATCGGCAAACCCCTGCAGGCCTTCCTGCGCCATTTCGGTATCGACCCAACCGGGACACAAAGCGTTCACCAGAATTTTATCAGGACTGTGCTCTGCGGCCAAAGACCGGGTGAGCCCCAGCAATCCTGCCTTGGAGGCGCAATAGGCGGAATAGCCCGGAACCCCTAATCTCGCCAGAATGGATGAGATGATGACAACTTTTTTGTAGGGTGCCGAACTCTTTTTAATAAGAGGAAGGCATTCCTGAATAGTCTGATAGGTTCCGGTCAGGTTGGTATCTATAACTTCCTGCCAGCGATCCTGTTCTCCATATTGGTTTTCGCCACCGAGTCCGGCATTGGCGATGAGAGCGTAAAGGGAAGAAACATTTGCCAGTGCCTGACGTATTTCCCCGGAGCTTCGGATGTCACACGCCTGGCATTGGTGCTGTTCGGGATTTTTCAGTAATTTTTTTGTGGCTTGCAGGTTTTCCAGGTTGCGCCCCAGCAGGATGAGAGAGAAGCCATTCTTTGCCAGAGTTTGCGCGATACTCCTGCCGATTCCGGAGCCAGCTCCAGTGATAACAACAGGGTCTGTCATTTAGTGTCCCCGGGTTTTTTCTGAAAGGGGGTTTATCAGAATTTTGATATAGCCGGATAAGGTGGCGCTCTTTTCCAACTCATTGGAACTTTGGTAAGCCTGAACCAGATTGTTCATCATTCGGACCAGCGTTTCCCGGTGCGTGGAGTGGGAAAGGAAATGTTCCTCAAAAGGCTGGCCAAACTGCTCAACAATTTGAATACAGTTCGCGCGGGTCAGCATGCGGCCCTGATGAAACGGATCAAAATAAATCGAATCTTTAGGCAGATTGTATTTGGCAATATAGTGGCCCGGCAGGCCCACGCCAACGATCGGTAAACCCAGTCGGCCTGCAACCAGAACACAGAGTGCTGAAAGGGTGATGGGCAACCCGGTTTTATGCTCAAGCACTTTGTTGAGGTAGCTGTTATCCGGGTCCATATAGTTTTCCTGGTTTCCCCTGAAGTTTTCCTGCTGGAAAAGCATACGGGTCAAACTGAGAACAGTTTGCATGGGGTCTGCATCGGGAGTCAGGTTTTGTTCCAGCCGATGTGCCAGTGTGTCCAGGCTGTCTCGGCAGGTTTTAGGATTAAAATCGGGATAGCCGAATTCCATGATCAACAGCATTCCGGCTTCCAGATCGACATCCTGTCCTTTTCGTGCCAGTTGGCGGAATTTCTCGCCCAGTTTTTTCGGAAAAATCGCGCCAATCACCTCTTGTGCCTGAATACGGAGAGGTCCTTCTTCACTGCGGACCGCTATTTCCAGGAAGGGCAAGGCATCTTCTCCCAGTTCGATCAACTGGGCGCGAACCTTATCCCGGACAAACTCGTCCCGGTCGGTCAACAATTGAATCAAATATGAAATTTGGCCCAAGGCCTTTTGATTGCTCATGGCGTAAAAAAACAAAGCGGGCATTTCTGCCCGCTTATCTGGGAAACTACAACCGACTACAGGTCGGGTTGTGGTGTGGTGCGCAAATAGGGTTTGATCACTTTGTGTCCCTTGGGGAACTTTGCGGGAATATCTTCCGTCTTGATTGCGGGAACGACTACGCAGTCATCGCCATGTTTCCAGTCCACCGGCGTGGCGACCTGATAATTGGCGGTGAGTTGCAGTGAATCAATGACTCGAAGGATCTCGGCAAAGTTTCTACCCGTTGACGCGGGGTAGGTGATCATCAGTTTGACGGTCTTGTCCGGTGCAATGATGAAAACCGATCGGACGGTCAGGTTGTTCAGTGCCTTCGGGTGAATCATGTCGTACAGGTCAGAGACTTTTTTGTCAGGATCGGCAACGATGGGAAAATTCACTGTACAACCCTGTGTTTCATTAATGTCATTGATCCACCCCTTGTGCGAGTCCACCGGGTCTACGCTTAAGGCCAGGACCTTAACGTTACGCTTGTCAAATTCGTTTTTCAGGTTGGCTACCCGGCCCAACTCTGTGGTGCAGACCGGGGTGTAGTCTTTGGGGTGGGAAAACAAAACCCCCCAGCTATCGCCCAGGTATGCATGAAAGTCAACCGTTCCTTCGCTGGTTTCTGCCGTGAAGTTCGGTGCGGTATCTCCTAATCTGATAGTCATATCTGCTTCCTTCTAAAAAAAGATTATAATTGATATAAGAGTTCTTCCTTTTGTTATCCAGACGACCCCCAACAGGGCCGTAAAATATTTTTTTAAGGGACGGGGGAATTATACCATATCTACAAAGCCGGGGAAAATGCCCCCAAAGGGGGTACCCTTATTTTCGGTAGTCTAAATTTCCTTGTATATTAGGTACCTTTATTGGATGATTTCTGGTTCCAGAAGGTGCAAATATTTTTGACCCTGATTTCTAAGAGGTTCCATGACCAGCTACAATCTGGAGGAGACAAAAATACTCTTGCGGCAGGTCTGGACGTTTCTGCTGATGGGACTCTACGGCATCGGCATTTTTCAGGAACGGTCAGTGGTCCTGCAGACAGCGGTGGATCAGGCGGCGGAATCCTTTTTTTCGGATGTGGCCAAGGTGATATTTTTCGCGTTGGTTTTCGTGTCGTTCCTGATCGATATTGTGGAAATGCGCGAAGATAGGGACAGGGCCTACCAATTTCTATTTTTGTCGCTGGTCGCCGGGGGGTTGTCCGCAACCATCAGTGCGGTGCAATATAATGTGCTGGCCCGAATATTCGGCCACTAGCCTTGGGGGCAATGAGCAAGGACTCTATCTGGCTAGCAACGGTGTTCTCGGCATGATGTGTTATTACTCATTGGGTCCAGCGTCACGCTGGCGAGTGGTTGTTTTCTGGCCCCACGCCGAGTGGTTGCGAGTCCGGTACAGATTAGTTAGAATGATCCGGTATTTTCATCCAGACAGATAAGTGGGGCCGTTAGCTCAATTGGTAGAGCAACTGACTCTTAATCAGTAGGTCCTCGGTTCGATCCCGAGACGGCCCATCAATTAATCAAAGGGTTGTGAGAAATATCTCGCAGCCTTTTGTTTTATGTACTCCTAGTGTACTCAAGGATCGTGCAAGGATATGCAATAGTTGGAGGGGCAATGTGCTGACCCCATCCTTAAAGCACCTCCAAACAATTGTCGGTATTCGGTTCTCCGCAAAACTTCCTTAACTCTGATACAATCCCCCAAGCCAATCATTAACAGAAAACTTATTTCGAGAAATATGCCCAAAAAAACCAGCAAAACAGGCAGTGAGCTTTTCATTGTAGACAATAGTGATACGGACTGGAAGGTAGTCAAATACCTTCATGATTGGTGTCAAATTGCTAAGTCTATAGATATCGCCACTGGCTATTTTGAAATCGGTTCATTACTCGCCTTAGGAGATGAATGGCAAAAGGTTGATGAGATCCGGATTCTGATGGGGGATGAGGTTTCCAAGCGCACAAAGAAGGCTTTTGAGCAAGGGCTTCAAGAGATTACTGCTCGGCTTGACGACAGCATAGAGAAGGAAAAAGAAAAGAACGACTTCCTCACAGGTGTTTCGGCGATTGTGGAGGCCATTCGCTCAGGAAAAATCAAATGCCGCGTCTACAAGAAAGATAAATTTCACGCCAAGGCTTACATTACCCACGCACGAATAGAAGCGGTTGGATCATTCGGATTGGTGGGATCCTCAAACTTTACCTACCCCGGCCTTACAGAAAACATAGAGCTGAATGTTCAAATAACAGGTGGCCCGGTCAACGTCCTTCAGGAGTGGTATGAGGAACACTGGAAGAACGCGGAGGATGTCTCGCCAGAGATCCTAAAGACAATAGACCGTCACATTCAGGAATACTCCCCTTTTGAAGTCTACGCCAAAGCACTACAAGAGTTTTTCAGGGGGCATGAACAAACAGCCACTGAGTGGGAATTGCACGAGTCCAAGATTTACCCCATTCTCGCCCAGTACCAAAAAGATGGATACCACGGACTATTAAAAAGATGCAGTAATCATGAAGGGGCGTTCCTTTGTGATGGTGTTGGGCTGGGTAAAACATTTGTCGGCTTGATGCTCATAGAGCGGCTGGTCATGCATGACCGCTTAAATGTAGCTCTCTTCGTTCCAAAGTCTGCTCGCATACCTGTCTGGGAGCAAAAATTAAAGAAATACCTACCTCATATTTTTGGGAAATATAGCAAGCTGGAGATTTTTAACCACACAGATCTCTTAGCCCCAAAGCATCAGGAGGATCTTGAAAGCGTTAGGCAAAGAGCGCACGTAATCATCATCGATGAAGCTCACCATTTCCGAAACAGAGGGACGAAGGGTGAAGACCTAGAAGAACGAAAGTCGCGATACTGGCGCATGTTTGATATTGCCAAAGACAAACAAATTTATATGCTGACAGCAACCCCTGTGAACAACAAGCTTCGTGACCTCCAGCATATGATCGAGCTATTCTCCAGAGGGCAAACCGACTACTTCAGAGATGCCCCTCTTGGAATCCATTCTCTTGCAGGGCATTTTCGGAAACTAGAAAACGCTCTAGAGGAAATTATTGAAATGAGAACTGGTGACAGCGACCTGACGGACATCAATATGGTCGATGCTGATGATGTCCTGGAGATGGACAACTTATTCGGGGCGCTGGTTGTTCAAAGGAGCCGAGCTTATGTCAAAGAAAGCTGCAAGCAAGAAGATAGTGGAGAGGTTCCTTTTCCCAAGCCAAAAGAGCCCAAGGTAATCCCATACTCTGTTAAGCAAACCTATGGGAAATTGCTGGGAATGCTTGAAGAAGCATTTCATAAAGAGAAGCCTTTATTTTCTCTGGCGATATATTATCCATACGCCTACTACAAGGGGGATGACGAAAGCATTGATCCTTTGGCCCAAGGCCGTCAAAAGCAGGTAGTTTCTTTAATTAGAATAGGATTTTTAAAACGATTTGAGAGCTCAGCTGAAGCCTTCAAGATGTCATGCTGGACTTTATTGAAAAAGCTTTTGGCCTGGATTGAGGTGCATGCTGAGACAGGCCATGAAAGGAGCCTTGTTGAACGATGGAAACTTCAACACGCTAAACTGCTCAATTATGTCAGGGAGCACCAGCATGAGCTTTTTGGAGATGACTCTGAACTGGATGCAGAGGAGGATATTGTCTCAGAGGAAATGAAGGAAGCAGTGGATAAGCTTTCAAGGGATGATTTCAAGGTTGATGAGATCATTGGCGAGACATTACTCGATATGGATCAGATTGCCACCTTCTTAACGGAATTGGAGAATTTCAAGCCAAGTCAGGATAAAAAACTCACCGCGTTACTCAATTTATTGAAGAAAGACCCAGTTCTTCAAAAGCATAAGCTTTTGATATTTTCTGAATTTAAAGATACGGCTCGTTATTTGAAGAACCAATTAGAAGAGGAAGGGATATCTGGTCTCGAAGAAATTGACAGCGCAAATACTGCTAACAGAGTAGATGTCATTCGGAGGTTCTCACCATATTATAACGATTCCTCAAGCGGAGAGCTGGTTGAAAACGGCGAAAAAGAAATCAGGGTACTTATATCCACCGACATTCTATCTGAAGGATTAAACCTTCAGGATGCTACCCGATTGATCAATTATGACCTTCATTGGAACCCCGTCAGGCTTATGCAACGCATAGGTCGAGTTGACCGTAGGATGGATCCAAAGATCGAAGAGATGATTCTGGCCGACCACCCAGACCAAGAGAAACTGCGAGGGACTGTTCAATACTGGAATATTCTTCCTCCTGAAGAACTGGATGATTTGCTTAAGCTTTATCATACAGTTTCCAAAAAAACCTTGAGAATCTCAAAGACATTTGGGATTGAGGGAAGGAAGTTACTGACCCCAGAGGACGAGTTTGATGATTTGAAAGATTTTACAGATTCTTATGAGGGGAAATTGTCCCCGACTGAAGGTATGCATCTGGAACTTCAGGCTTTGTTTAAAAATGATCCCGACCTGGAAGGGAAACTTAACAGCCTTCCCCTTAAAGTCTTCAGTGGTAAGGAGCATCCTAAAGCAAACGCCAGGGCAGTTTTCTTCTGCTATGCCCTTCCGGGGAAAGATCAAACAGAGTCAGATTCACATGAGGAAAAATGGTCGCTGGAAGCGGGAACGACACAGTGGTATCTATATGACCTGGCAACCGAGAAAATAATTACAGAGCCTACAGAGATAATCAATCTCATAAGATCAAAACCTGATACTCCAAGGAAATGCGCTATTGAACAACAGACCTTGACTGATATTCGTTCCAAGCTGGACAAGCATGTTAAAAACACATACCTCAGGAAAGTCCAAGCACCAATAGGGGTTAAGGCTGTTCTCAAAACCTGGATGGAATTAAATTGAAAGATTTCTAATGAACTCTTACGGTTTGGAAAAAGTTAAAACTTTTAATCAATTATTGCCTTGGTTGCAAGGGAATCTAAATTGGCCGATAGATGAAATGGAGGTCGAAGAAGAACCCTTTGAGAATCTTACCTTCGAATATGATCCTGCGACAGACTTGGGCCTGAAGGCCGAAGATGTTGCTCATTTTCGAGAAATTTGCCAACTAAGACCCTTTGTGTCAAATCAACCGTGGGGTATCTTTTTTATCAGCTTTGAAGATAAAAAAATTCCCATTGGCGTTCTTAAGCGAGTCCTTGGGGGGTTAACACTCAAAAAGCGTCAATCCGCAAACAAATCTGATCAAAAGAGTTGGAATCTACACGACCTTTTATTTGTTTCTGCGCATGGGGAAAGTGGTGAGCGGGAACTTTCTTTCCTTCATTTCGCTGAAGAAAACGAGGGTAAGAATAAAATTATTTTAAAGGAATTGGGTTGGGATCAGAACGACACAAACTTGAAACTTGCATATGTCGCGAACACACTCAGAGACCATTTAGTCTGGCCTGAGGACGAAAAAGATACCGACTCCTGGCGGGAAAACTGGGCTGCGGCATTCACCAGCAAACATGGAGCAGCTATTTCCACCGCCAAGGATCTGACCAAGAGGTTGGGGATACTCGCTACTAAAATTCGACAATCGGTGAATGAGGTAATCGCTGTTGAAAATTCTGATGGTCCGTTGATCCAAATTTACGAGAACTTCAAACAAACCCTGTTCCACAATCTGGATCATGATGGCTTTGCAGACATGTACGCGCAAACGATTTGTTATGGCCTGCTGGCGGCCAGAATCATGCGTAGCAGCGGAGGTCTTGTCGCTGATGATGCGGCGTTAATTGCGCCCCTAACACAGCCATTCCTGAAAGACCTGATGGAAACCTTTCTCGCCGTAGGTGGGGGCAAAAACAAAATAGATTTTAACGAACTCGGCATTGATGAGGTAGTAGATGCCCTCCACCACTCAGATATGGAGGCCGTGCTCCGAGATTTTGGAAATAAGAACCCAAATGAGGACCCTATTATCCATTTCTATGAGTACTTCCTAAAGGAATACGATAGCGTCATGCGCGAGCAGCGCGGAGTCTATTTCACACCGTCGCCTGTGGTAAAATTTATTGTGTGCAGTGTCGATGAAATCTTACAAAAGGAATTCGGTCTGAAAGAAGGACTGGCCGACACCGCGACCTGGGGCGACATGATCGCACACAACAACGATATTACACTGCCCGAAGGGGCGAGCGCGGAAGATCCGTTTGTCCAGATTCTCGATCCCGCCGTAGGGACTGGAACATTTCTGGTTGAGGTAATTGACCTGATCGAAAAACGGATGAAGGACAAGTGGAAGGTAGAAAGCAGGTCTGTTGAGGAAATTGGGACCCTATGGAATGAGTATGTGCAAGCACACCTCCTGCCACGCCTGAATGGGTTTGAGCTGATGATGGCCCCATACGCCATCGCCCATATCAAGATTGGCTTGAAACTAGCGGAAACAGGATACAAACCCAACGACACTACCCACCGCGTGCATGTCTACCTGACCAACACACTAGAGGAGCCAACAGGCCTCGGCCAGCAAATCACCATGCGCTTCATCACCGATAGCCTAGCTGCTGAAGCGCGCGGTGCCGACCACATAAAGGCAAATACATTCATTACGGTTGTCGTTGGTAATCCGCCTTACTCAATACAATCAGCAAACTTAACAAAAGAAGCAATGGCGTATGTAGAACCTTATAAGTATATAGATGGAGAAAAAATAAAAGAAAGAGGGGCGTTATCTTTCCAAAAAAATCTACAAGATGATTACATAAAATTTATTAGGTTTTCCCAGCTGACAATTCAGAGATCTTTGTTTGGGATCTTTTCATTAATAACTAATAATTCTTACCTTGACGCAAGGTCATTCAGAGGTATGCGCCATAATTTAGCGCATAATTCTAGTGAAATAGCAGTTCTAGATCTTCATGGCAGCGCAAAGAAAAATGAGGGAAGTGAAAAAGATGAAAACGTTTTTGATATTTCTCAAGGGGTATCGGTAGTTTTAGCCAGAAAAAACACATCAAGAAAAAGCAATGATATTTTTAGAGTTGATGCTTATGGAAGTCGGGCCAAAAAATATAGTCTGTTAATAAGTAAAACCTTATCCAATTTGCCGGGGGTGCGGTTCAAGGTAGTAGGCCCTTTCTATGTTTTTGATAAAATTAATAATGATGTGCATGCAGAGTTCCATGCCTTCGAAGTTATCAAAAACATATTCCCTATATATTCAACTGGAGTGAAAACTCATCGAGATTCTTTTGCAATCAATATTTTTTTCGATGAACTTAAAAATAAAATTAGAGAATTTTGTGACTTGAGTATTCCACATGAGGACTTTCGGGAAAGGTATAATTTAAAAGATACTAATGTTTGGAAATTAGAAAAAAAGCGAAACTCAGTTGATTATGATGATTTACAGGAAAAATTCCAAAAAATCACTTATCGTCCGTTTGATAATAGGCATATATGTTTTGATGATGACATTATTGAGTTATTACGCAAATCAGTTATGAGCAACTTTGACACTGCTTCGAATATCGGACTTCTTCTCTGTCAACAACAGGCAGAAACAGGTTTTAAACACGTGTATTGTACGCATTTAATCTCGGAATGTTGTGCGGTATCGAACAAAACCAGAGAAGCCACTTCAGCCTTTCCTCTATTTACAGTTGATCCTATAGATAATTCTCTATTTCCAAATTTAAGTGCTGACTTTGCAAATAATCTGTCAAATATACTTCAGATGAATTACGACAGTGAGGTGGCATTAAGCCAGATTAATTTGGATATTTCAGAAGCAGGTGTACAGGCCTTCGACAAGGAAGGGCTGAGCCTACCGGATCCAAATATGGGCCGGGGGACTTTAGACAAAACCTTTGGTCCCCGTGATGTATTTGACTACACCTATGCTGTGCTGCATTCACCGTCATATCGTGCGCGCTATGCCGATTTTCTTAAATCTGATTTTCCTCGCATTCCGTTTCCAGGTACGGCGATTTTATTCCGAGAATTGGTTGCCTTGGGCCGGAGTCTTGTTGCATTCCACCTTCTAGATGAGAAAGAGGCAAATACGCTTCTCCAGCCCGAAACTCGTTTTATCGGTCATGGCGAGCCACGGGTGGAGAAAGGCTATCCTAAGTATGAAAACGGAAAAGTAATGATCAATGCTACCTGCCATTTTGAAGATGTGACAACCGATGTTTATAGTTTTTCTATTGGTAGCTATCAGGTCTGTGAAAAATGGTTAAAAGACCGAGCTGGAAAGGGTGGTAAAAACCCGCATAAAGGCTATATCCTATCGGAGACTGATATTCTTCATTATCGTCGCATCACAGTTGCCATCCGCGAGACCATAGCCCTCTTAGACCAAGCCGATGAGACTATCAATAGACATGGTGGCTGGCCAGATGCATTTTACAATCCGTCTCCTGAGCCTCCTTCAATTGAGGAGATAGTTAAATTAGATGAAAACTCAGAGATTGAATATAAAAGCACCTTTCAGTGGGATGTCAGGGAGAATAAAAAGAATCCAGACCTCAGAAAATCCTGCCTGAAGACAATTGTGGCTTTTCTCAATTCAAAAGGAGGCACACTCTTAATAGGTGTTACAGACGATAAGGAAATCTGCGGGCTCGAACAGGATTTAAAAATGACGAAGGATAGCCTGGATTGGTTTGAACAAACTTTTAGAAATTTATGTGATGATTCCATAGGAGTGGATTTTTCTCAATATATTAATGTTCGTTTTCAAAATACGCCTGATGAAAAACAAGTATGTATAGTTGAAATCGATCCAGCCCCAGAGCCTACATTTCTAAATTTTCAAATGAAAGAATCTCAGCCTAAACAGGAGTTTTTTATTCGAAGGGGTAACGCCACTAAACCCCTGGAGCCAAAAGAGCAGCATGACTATATAAAAAAGCGGTTTGGATCATAATTTAAGCTGCTAAAAAAGAGTATCTTGATGTAAAGATTGACTTTTTCTTTTCAGTACCAGCCGACCACCGTTTCTTATTTCAGCCTTCGAAAACCCCGCCCCCCCCCTCGCTTAAAAAACATATTCCTGGGCTGATGCTCGGTCATGCTCCTTGCAGGCCACTAGCGGCTCGCTATCGCTCCCACGCTAGCGTCAGCAACGACCACGCCCTCGCCTGCTCCACAGCGAGCGGTAAAACCATCCGCTCACAGTCTCGCTCTATTTGGAAGCAATGCTTCTGCATTGCCTGATCGCTCAGTCGTTGTCACATCCTTCGCTGCTTTGCAGTAACTGCATCCGGGCATGATGATTCCCGCCCCTCCCCCTTAGCCATCCTCCCTAATCGGCCTGACGGCCTCCCTCCTGCTTAACCCCCTCACCCCGTATAAGGTAGCGTTATTGATAGGGAGGATTCAAAAAGGGGGGATAGGGGCTGCCGTGGAGCCTCCCACTCCACTTCCCATCACCATGCTCTCAAGAACAAGAGCCCGCCCAACAGAACCCACTGATCGTTGGATTCTTTTAAGACGGCGGAAGGGAAGTTGTTTTAAAAACACAAAGTGTTTATGATTGGTGCAGTACAAATTGTCCAACCAATGTAGGTGAAAACTATGCAAAACAGCAAGGAACACGACGAAGATACCGATGAACGCAACGAAGATTCAGAAGAGATAACCCTTGCATACTTTGAATCCTGGAGAAAGCCATGCGGTAAAACTGAAAGAATCTATTTGCGCGTCACTCCGGAAACAAAGGCAAAGCTACTGACTGCAAGCAAAGAAGTGAATCTTTCCCTCTCAGATTTCGTCACTGGAGCAACGCTTGAGGCCGCGAAATTTATCATGAACGGTGATAACTGATACTTGCGGAGCATGACCATATGAAAATAAAACATCTAATTTTTATATTTCTTCTGCTCACGCTGACCGTCACTCTTGTTTATGCTGATGACTTTCAAGATGTCGAAGATGCTGTCGAACGTGGCGATTATAAGACGGCTCTTGAGAAATTGCGGCCGCTGGCTGAACAGGGAGACGCAGAAGGTCAATACTCCCTTGCGTTGTTTTACAAATATGGTCGTGGAGTCCCGAGAGATTCTAAAGAAGCTGTAAAGTGGTATAGAAAAGCAGCTGAACAGGGACACGCTTTCGCTCAAAAAGATCTTGGTTTAGCGTATGAAGATGGTCGTGGAATTCCCAAAGACCATAAGGAAGCAGCAAACTGGTTTAGGAAATCGGCTGAACAAGGGAATGCTGCGGGCCAGTACCGCCTTGGGTTTAGTTATAGGGTTGGATGGGGCGTGACACAGAGTGATAAAGAGGCTGTGAAGTGGTATAGAAAAGCAGCTGAACAAGGATTAGCTTATGCCCAGGACTCCCTTGGATTTGCTTATTTCTGGGGAACGGGAGTTCCAAAGGACTACAAGGAAGCAGTGAAATGGTACAGGAAAGCGGCCGAACAGGGGGAAGCCAGGGCCCAGACCAGTCTTGGTGGAATGTATGAAAAGGGACAAGGCGTTCCACTGGATTATAAAGAAGCAGTGAAATGGTACAGGAAAGCGGCGGATCAGAGGGACGGTGAAGCTCGAAAAAAACTTGGTGCTATGTATGACAAAGGACAAGGAGTAAAACAGGACTACAAGGAGGCGGTGAAATGGTGGAAGCTAGCCGCTAATAAGGGATGGTCTGACGCACAGTACCACCTTGGGTTGCATTATCATGAGGGCCATGGAGTTCCGCGGGACGACATGGAGGCGGTCAAGTGGTGGAAAATGGCGGCGGAAAGTGGAAATGCTGACGCACAGCACGACCTTGGAGTGATGTATGAAAAGGGGCTTGGTGTGACGGAAGATTATGGGAAAGCTGAGAAGTGGTACACAGAGGCGGCCAAAGGGCGACACATTTCTGCCCCCTTCAACCTTGGGACGATGTATCTCCAAGGTTTAGGGGTCCTTCAAGACGACAACGTCCAAGCATACAAGTGGTACCTGATTTCCGCGTCGCGTGGCGATATTCGGGGAAAGGAGAAAATTATAATTCTCGAAAAGCTGTTGACCCCCGACCAAATTAACAAGGCTGGAAAGCTGGCGATGGAGTGGGCTGTGAAGAACATGTGGTAAATGCTTCAAACGCTCACCCAGCCACTGAAATCACCCCACCAAAAACATTCTTAGCTTCATGCATGACCCTGCGCTCTTCCAGCGATAAATCCCGCAGGTCGTCAAGCTCGGACTGAGCATACCGCAGGATTCCGGTATCAGGAGTTTTCACCTTCTCATCCCGCACCAAATAAATATGGTTGTTGAGATACCCTGCCCATATCTGAATCCACCCCCTTTCCTTGAATAGCTTAGTGGCCTCTTCCACACTGAGATGAGAGCTTTTTATTTTTAAGTTTGGTGGGTTGCTAATCTTGCTAAAGTCGCTAACCCCTTCACCCTGATTAGCAGAGTTAGCAACTTTAGCAAGGGGCAGTCCCAGTTTTTGAATTTCTGCGTCTA
>Ga0233427_10000664_pt1 | contig 41983 bp, 32 predicted proteins | sample SI_118_April2016_5_FD_179885 | JGI IMG/M metagenome (GOLD analysis project Ga0233427, IMG submission 179885) | Seawater microbial communities from Saanich Inlet, British Columbia, Canada - SI_118_April2016_100_MG | ecosystem: Environmental > Aquatic > Marine > Inlet | place: Canada: British...
AGGTTGAAGGTAATAGTTTAATTTTCTTAGTGACGGCAGCTGCATATGCCAACACGGTCACAGTATCTAAAATAGGTCGGAAGAAAAGGATATGCTCTCCAGTAGTGAGTATATCGAATCCGTGGTCTTCTACTTGGGTAATTTGTTCTGGTTCCCATACATCACCATCGATGTGAAAACCAACTTGTATATTAGCCATAGTTCCAGCTCCATCAATTATTGCGCGCCGGACGCACCTTGTTTTTTAATAATATTCCACACTAGATCTTCTAAATCGCCGCGTTTCACCTTGCCAATAGGCGACAAAGGAATGGCTTCAATGTGAGTAATCATTTCTGGCCATTTGGCTTTGTCCAAACCAATGCTTTGGCAGTGCCATCGCAAAGTGTCTAGGGTAGTATCCTTGGTTGCAACCACCACGGCGGCCAAGCGCGAGCCCAATCGTTCATCGGGATAACCGACAATACAAACGTCGGTGACTTGGTCGTGACCCAGCAGTACATTTTCAATTTCTAACGGAGAAATATTCTCACCTCCTCGCAGAATAATGTCTCGAGCTCGGCCAATCATCTTAATGTATCCGTCTTCTCGTTGATCACAAGCATCACCGGTTTCATACCAACCATCAGCATGTAAACGTTGGTCTGGGTCACCGCTCCAATAACCCAACATCATTTGCTGAGGGTTATGTAGTTGTAATTCACCATTCACAACCCGTGTTTGTGTGCCCGGCATGGAAATACCATCGGTATTGAGGCGCCTTTCTAAGTCGGCATCTAAGGGAACGGCCGTCACCGCACCGGCTTCGGAAGTGCCAAAATAGGACCATACTTGGCAGTTAGGTAAGGCGTCTAGCCCACGCCGAACTAGTGACCGGGGCACTGGGGCGCCAGCAGAGGGGAAAAATCGTAGGCTCTTAAATTGCTCTGTACCATGCTTTTCTGCGTAGGTTACGGCGTCTATCAAGTAGGGTGTCGGGGCCACGGTGAATACACACTGGTAACGGTCAATAAGGTCTGCAGCGACTTCTATTTTCCAGCGTGGAATTAATACCATGATCGAATTCAACATTAAACACATGCGTACGCCGAATAATAAGGATACAGCATGCCCTACCGGAGAAGTGACCAAAACTGGGTCGTTTTCTGTCAGTTCAAAATGTTCAGCAAATACTTGTGTCTGTCGCTCCCAGCTTGCGCCGGTGTGCATCGCCGCTTTAGGTGTGCCGGTAGTGCCGGAAGTACAGGCCAGCCAAGCCACTTTATCGGCACTGAGAGGAATGGGTTCGGTCGGGCCGATAGGGGCCGTTTCATGTTCACGAAAGCGACGGTCGCCAAGCTGATCAAACAGGGTATTTTCACCTACAAGGTGCTCAGTAATGACCACAACCTGAGCATCCAAAACCTCGGCAAGTTCGGTAATGCTAGTGCCTGCGGACCACGGTAAATTTACCAAAATGGCACCACACAATCGCACGGCGAGATAATCAACCACAAACTCAATGACATTAGGGCGTGCAATAATCACACGGCTGCCAGGTGTAACACCTTGGGCAATAAACTGCCCAGCCCTTAATCTTGACTGATGTACCAGCTGGGCGCAGGTAATTGTGCGCTCAGGTTCGACTACCGCCAAAGAATCGGGGTCTCTCTCTGTTAGTCGAGACCATTCTTCAGCAGCATAGTCTAAATGATGTGGCTGAGTGTTGTTTTTATTAGCCATGACCCACTCCTAGATTTGTTTTAATTTACCGACCAAGTCAGAGATATCATCGTCAGACAGACCATCGAACCAGCTTTCATCGATTTGTAATCGGTCAACACGTCCCCCAAAACGTTTCTTCAAGGCAGCTGGCAATTCTTCAGGTGTGGCTACAACCGCATAAGCTTTTAGCATTTCGTCAGAAACCAAGCTTCCCATCTCTTCCCATTTTTGCTCTCGGGCCATGGAGATAAAGTCAGATAGGTTTACATCCCAACCGTGGAGGTCGAGCATCTTTTCGTATTCAGGAGTAGACGCATACAGTGCTACACGCTGCTTTAGACCTTTACGAACGCGCTCTAAGCCCTCTTCGGAGTTGGCACAACCGATGAATCCGTAACTACCTAAATCCAAGTCAGCTAATGTGCGGCCTGCTTTTTTGGCACCTATTTCAAGATTGGGAATCATGACTTCCTCAAACCACTTGTCAGTAATAGGGTCACCTGGTAAATGGCCATCCGCTAACTCACCACACAGTTGACACATAAGCTTGTTAATTGCTGCCAAATAAATAGGCGGGCGCTTAACATCTAATGGGCCCGGGTTGTAGTATGGGATCATCAGGTCAAATTTGTAATATTCACCTTGATAGTTAAGGCGAGTACCATCTTGCCAGCAATCCCAAATAGCGTGAAGAGCTTGAATATAGTCACGCATACGCTTTACTGGCGGCAAGTGTTCCATACCAAAACGGCGGGTTAGGTGGGCTTTGATTTGTGTTCCGATACCGAGTTGGAAGCGCCCTTTGGACATAGATTGTATAGACCAAGCATCGTAAGCCGTAGCCATAGGGCTACGAGGAAAAACAACAAATACACCCGTAAGTAAACTAAGATTTTCGGTGGCCATTGCACCCGCTACCGCTGACAGTGTAGGTGGTACGGTTAGCTCCAACAAAGTGCTACCGTCGTAACCTAATTTTTCTGCTCGTTCCATAGCAGTTGGCATTTCTTCGAGTTTTTTTGGTCTTACCATTGAATATACACGCACGATCTAGCCCTCTTTGAATGTGTTTTTATAATGTGTTTCGACAAATTTCGCCGAATATTTACCGCTGTTAAAATCCGCTTGCACTGCCTCTTGTGTTCGTGCTGCCGGTTGGCCATAACCACCAGCCCCAGGTGTTTCTACTACGATTCGAGTATCAACAGGCACCGCAACCCGGCGAGGTTTGTCATCTAAACGACGTTCACCGTCAGCATCGCGTACAAGGAATTGGCCAGAAGCACCGTCTTCGCCGCCAAATAATCCCCATGGTTGATAGCGGAAGCGCTCTCCCGCTCCGTTGAAGTCACATTCGTGACCTACGGGGGTCAGGACTCGACGCATGCCCATGCCACCTCTGTATTGGCCCGCCCCGCCAGAGTTGCTTACTAAACTGTATTCTTCTACGCGTAAAGGGTATTCCTGCTCTATGGATTCCACAGGCAAGTTTGACGTATTAGTTATACCCACCTGCACACCGTCTTTGCCGTCTTTATTGGCTCGTGCGCCCATACCTCCCCCTAGGGTTTCTAGGTATAAGTAAGGCTTACCATTACGAGGGTCTATGCCTGAAAATACAGCGGTTGTGTTAGCGCCATTGGCTGCGGCGATTACTTTATCGGGTAGGGCCCTGGAAAGGGCGCCTAAAACGATGTCGATGACCCGCTGGCAAGTGTGAGCACGTGCTGCGACTGGCGCAGGGTATACTGAGTTCAATATGGTTCCGGGTGCAACACTGATATCCACCACATCTAATACACCCTGATTACTCGGGATGTCGGAGTCCAGTACTGCGATTAGTGCATAACAAACGCTAGCCTGTACCGCGTTCATGGTGGTGTTTATATTGCCGCGAACTTGTACGCTGGTACCTTCAAAGTCAAGATGAATACGGTCATCATTAACGGTTAATTTAAGGCACAGTGGTATATCAAAGGTGTTGATGCCATCACCGTCCATAAAATCACTAAATTCATAACTTCCGTCTGGAATGGACTTGATAGCAGTGCGCATTCGTACAGAAGTGCGACTGATGATGTTATCAAAGGCGGTTAATACGTTAACTAGACCATGGGATTCAACTACTTCAGCAAAACGCCTGGAACCTAGTTTGCAAGATGCAATTTGTGCATTGTGGTCACCTCGACGCTCTTCTTCTACACGTACATTGAGGAGTAACAAATCCATGATGTCAGTTTGTAGCTCGCCGCGATCAAATAGTTTGATGGCTGGAATTCTCAAACCTTCTTGGTAAATTTCAGACATACCACCAGCCATGGACCCATGCACCATGCCGCCCACATCGGCGTGGTGGGCGATGTTACACACAAAACCGATCAAATCGCCTTTGGCAAATAGCGGCATGGCGTAGTTAATATCAGGTAGATGAGAACCACCTGCGGTGTGGGGATCGTTGGCAATAAAGATATCGCCTTCATGAATGTTACTGCCGTATTTTTCTAGCACACAGGTGGTTAAACCACCCATTGAGGCAATATGGATTGGCAAAGTTAGTGCAGCCTGCACAACCAGACGACCTTGTTTGTCTAGTAGGGCAATGGAATGATCTTTGCGCTCTTTTATGTTGGTTGAGTAGGCAGAGCGCATTAATGCAATAAAACACTCGTCAGCAATCGATCGAAGGCCGTTGGCAATGATTTCTAGCTGAATTGGGTCTAGTTGGTCGGATGATTTGCTCATGATAAAAGCTCCGCATTAATAGTAACGATTAAATGGCCGTCTGGTGTGACCTCTGCAATGTCACCTGGGTAAATTGGGGTTGTTGTATCTAATTGTTCTACAATCGCTGGGCCGTGTATTCGTTGGCCACTAAGTAAAGTACTGCGGTCGTACAGATTAGTCGCCACCGAATGTTCGCCATCAAAAAATACAGGCTGTTGGGCACGGGCTATTGGCGCGGGAGGTGTTGCGATGGCAGCACTTCGATTTTCAAACACATGTAAACGTGCACTTGCAGATAAGCGTACGTTAACTATTTCTACGGGTGATTCCGTGCTCGCGTAGCCATATGCAAGCTCATGCACCTCACAAAATTGGGCATGTAAAACTTGCATATCAGGCAGGTCTACTGGGGTCAATTGAGCACCCGCTACAATGGGCACGGCCAGTTCAAAGTTTTGTCCTACGTATCGTGCGTCTACTACTAATTCAACTCTGCGACCTTCTGTGGGGGCACTTTCAGATTGGAACCATAACTGGGCTTTAGTGTTTAGTTGTTCTAACAACCCTGCCAATACAGCACCGTTACTCTCATCTAGCTTAAAACGTGTACTTGAAACAAAGTCTTCTTTTAAGTCTGATACTAATAATCCCTGTGCACAAACGATGCCTGGAGCCGCTGGAATCACCATTTCTTTCATTCCTAACGCCACAGCAACATCACGGGCTTGTAATGGGCCTGCACCACCGAAAGGCATCAATACAAAGTCTCTTGGATCGTGCCCGCGCTCTACTGAGATAGTACGAATGGTACGGACCATATTGGCAACCACAATACCTAATACACCATGGGCGGTCTTTTCAACGCTAAAGTTTAGTTGATCAGCTAAGGGTTGATATGCAGCCCGCGATAGGTCTGCATCAAGCCCCATGTCGCCGTCTAATAAACCACGGGTAGATAAACGCCCCAATACTAGATTGGCGTCAGTGACTGTAGGTTGGTCACCACCTCTGCGATAACAAGCTGGGCCAGGTACTGCCCCAGCGCTAATAGGGCCTACTTTAATAAGACCATCACGATCAAACCAAGCGATAGAGCCACCACCTGCACCAACAGTTTCAACGTCAACACAAGGCATGCGGATAGGGAAGCCTGCTACATCGCGGTTAAATGCGAGGTCTACTTTAAAGTCGCGTATTAGAGCCACATCGGCGCTCGTGCCACCCATGTCTAATGTGATGATGTTACGTCTGCCGGTTTGGCTTGCAGCGTGCCCAGCACCAACGGCGCCAGCTGCAGGACCAGATAATGCGGTTCGAATAGGGAATTCACGCGAACGTTTAGGAGACATCAAGCCTCCGCTAGATTGGTTAATTCCCAAGCTTGCATTAGGCGCAATGGTTGCAACGCCATCCTCTAAAGTACGAATGTACTGGCCTAGAACGGGCTGTAAATAGGCGTTCAAAACGGTGGTCGATAAACGCTCGTACTCACGGAATTCTGGTTGTACTTCAGACGATAATGAAACAGAGATATGGGGCGCTTTGGCGCGTAACTCTGCGGCAAATTGTTGTTCGTGGACAGGATTGCGAAAACCAAACAAAAAGCCTACCGCACAAGCTTCGGCTTCAGAAGAGATAACCGCATCAACGGCGGCATCTATTTCTGCGGGCGTGGGCTCATTAACGATTTCGCCTAATGCACCGATGCGCTCGTTGAGTTCGATGCGGTGTTCACGGTCAACTAATGGCGCAGGGTGATCTATTTGTAAGTCGTACATATGGGGCCTGGTTTGGCGTCCGATTTCTAACAAATCGCGAAAGCCTTTTGTGGTTACTAGTGCAACCCGACTACCCGTACGTTGAATAAGAGCGTTGGTACCCACGGTTGTGCCATGGGATATTCGCTCGATTTCTTGCATTGGAATTTTGTGTTTATTACACAACGCCTGCAAACCATTTAAGATCGCATCTGCAGGGTTTGCAGGCGTTGAAGACGTCTTACCCACATGGATCGCTCCTGATGCGCTATCGGCAGCGTAGAAATCTGTGAATGTGCCACCTACGTCCACTCCTATTGTCCAGCCCATTACTTATCTCCCCTATGGCCGCAGAATTAAATGGCCAAATACGTATTATTATTATTGCCCTGTAATAGATAAAAGCATTACAAAGCCTAAGCTTTAATAAACGTAGTATACCCCCTATTATGAGGTTGTCAACGTCTCAGTTTTAATTTTAAGTGGGTGCATTCACCCATGATTTCGGTTAAGCTCGCCACGACCATTTGGCCGAATCAAACGATCGGGACATATCTGCAGTGATGATAAAAAGCACCAAGCCTAGAGATTACAGTAACTTATGGAGCCGTCCTGGCTATCTCATACGACGCTTGCACCAAATACAAGTGGCTATGTTTTTAGAAGAATGTAACGAATTTAATCTCACCCCAGTGCAGTTCGGTGTGTTGACAGTTTTATATGATAAAGAAGCTCTCGACCAAGTAACCATTGCTAATCAACTAGGCGTGGACCGTAATACTGCTGCTGATGTTATCAGACGACTAGAACGCAGAGGATTGTTGGAGCGGCCTGCTAGTCTAATAGACAAACGAGCCAAACTAGCCCGAATTAATGACTCAGGGCGTGAATTGGTGGACGCGGTTCATCCACATATGGTTTCGGCGCAGAAAAACTTTACTCGTATATTGACCGATAAAGAGTATAGCCAACTGATGCAACTTATGAGTAAGATTATTTTAGACAACAACGACGCTAGCCGCTCTACGTGGAAGCTCAATAAAGAAGAGGAAAAACCTCTCACTAAAGACAGACTAAAGTAGTCTTAAAGTCCCCCTATAAGGGATGTCTGCTTACAGTGTTAGTCCTGTAGTTATATATCTTTAAGGGAAACAGCCTGTAAGGTGCGTGGTTGCTGGTTTCTTAGCTCAATTGAAGAGGTCGAAGTCGAAGGAACTCCTTAAACTCATTATCGAGGACCAAAACATTCTGATCACCCATAGCCTGTTCGGCATGGTGCCAGCCTCTACGCTAACGCTGCTCGCGACGAAAGGTTACGAGGTTATTATCGACGAAGCATTCGAGTGTGCTAGGCAATATGGACCTAACAAGGATGAACTGTCTAGCCCAGATTTGGCGCTGCTAGTTCAGGGGAAAGTGGTCACTGAAAATGATGACGGATATCTAGTATGGGAGGATCATGAAAAAGTGGATCACAAGAGTGCATTTAGTCAGCTAAAGAAAGATTGTGATAGCCGACGTATCAGGGTCAAGCCTACTGCAAACGCCCAGACCAGCATGCAGGCTGACATGTTCTTCTGGGAGTTTCCCGTAGCCCAATTGAAAGCCTTGAAGTCGATTACTGTACTAACCTATATGTTTGATGCGTCGATAATGCATGCTTATTTTCGATGTTACGGCATTGATTGGCAGCATTTGTCGCTGACCAGTGATCTTAGGTTAGTGAACTGGGATTGCGATATAGAAGCCACTCAAGCGCAATTAATTGCAAAGTATCTTTACGTCTTAACCGGTGGCAAGATCAACGATACTGGCGAGGAGTTAAACAGCTATAGTCCCAACTGGCGAAAAAGCAGGACACCCGCACAGCATATCGAGATTGAGCGTGCAGCAAGAAACGCCCTGCAAAATATCTTCGGTGCGAGAGGCCCCACTACTATGTGGTCATGCGTAATAGCTCGCCTACCTAACCTCACTATTAAAGGCTTCAAAAAGGCATTTGTACCTTGTAATGTTCGAGCCACCAACGACTATAAGGACAGAGTTCACTTAGCGTACCTGCGTAACATTTATAGTCAGCCCCCTGTAGTGCAGTACTTTCAAGCCAAGGGTGTAAAGGTCGATCAAGAACGCTACGCGCTATCTGAACTCTTACAGTGGATCTTCAGGTCAGCAATAAGAGAGCAGAAAGACGTGAAGCTCTACCTGCCATCTAAACGTATGCGTAAGTTGCTGTATGGGTGGTCTGGAGGCTTGTGCCAGGTATAACTCTAACCAATCCCAATAAAACAGTGGTAGCCATACCAAACGCCTTCAAAAATGCTGTGTGATTTACACGGACATATCCACTTGGAATGATCACGTTTATCCCCCCTTACCGGGGGCACAGGCCACATAGTGTTGAAACGGAAGGCTATCCCTAGGCTCCATGCGTGGACCTAGGGGCCACTGTTACGAGGTCCTAGGCTATGGTCAGGTGGTTTGATACAGTTTAGACATGATTATCCCTTTCGGTTATATCGTTACTTGGGTTTATCCGAGAGATACGATAATCGAAGTCTTTGATCTTAGAAGTTGTTCATCGCATCCCTTAGCAAGAGCGCCTCCAATTGACCGAGAAGAAATAAGAAGGGGATTAAAAGTCCAGACCAGAGTAATCAATCTTATCGATTTCAGCTTTTAGTTGATCCATAAATAAGTCAAAGGTTCTACCGTAATTATCACCTTCCGATGCACTACTTTGATCTGACCAGCCCCCGATTAGGTCAGCCATTTCCTTTGAGATCCCTGCCTGACGGGCATGAGCCCTGAAGGTGTGCCTGAAGCTATGGAAGTCTTTCTTCACATTGGAATCGGATGGTGGTTTAACTCCCAGTTTGAACAACAATGTGTTGATGCGCTTACTGTATTGCTGAGTGTAAGTGCCACTTTTCCCGATCTTTACGCATGGGAAAAGTCGATTGCTTGTGCATTGATTAACGAAGTCGATGAATCCAGATGCAATCAATACATTGGGCACAGGCACCTTGCGAAGGCTATTGGATCGTTTGACTTTCTTAGGCTTCCCAGTATCGGTGTCGACTTCATCGTTAATATTAATATAGTGAATACCCTTTACTGTTTTTACGTCCTGAGCTGTTAACTGCAGGATCTCATTCGCTCTCATCCCTGTCGAAAGACTAATACGTGGTAGCCAGTAGTCTGAAGCTCGGGAAGCTACAGCGGTTGCGTCGAATATAAGTTTGATATCTGAACACGTTAAAGCCTCGCGTTTTTTGGAGTCGTTGGTCCTAGGGTTCTTGAGACCTTCTGCCCTGTTCTTCGTCACCCACTCTTCCTGATAGGCGAACTTAAACAGTGATTTGACGAACAACATCTTTTTCTTCGCCGTCGCTGCTGCTATAGGTTTACAATGCTCGCTTTTCGCAACCCTCAAGACAGCCAATAGACCCTTGCCTTTGTATGCTCTACGCTTTGAGTAGTTAGCTGGAAGTTGGTGAAGTAGGCTATAAAATGCTCTAAGCTGCTCCCGAGAGATTGCGTCTATATCCACTTGTATTCCGGTATATGAGCGTAGTAAATCAAATACTATTTCTGCATCGCGCTGAGTCTTCTCATCCCAGTCGCTGCATTCAATTTTATACGAGGAAAACTGGGCGATAGTGCCATCTAACGTTTTTCCAGTATCTGCTCTAACAGTGCTAGAGCCTGTCGTTAAATTGCTTTCAGGCAGATCAGAGATTCCCTGCTGTGCATTTTCGTGGATTGACCTAGACAACCTGCTCCAATCGCCAAGGTGGCGCTTATGCGCTATTTTGGAAGCCTCCACATGCATACGTACCATGCGCTCCACAAGCCTGCTGTGAAGCTTCCCTCCCTTCTCAAGAAAAACAGCATTATCCAACATCAGCTTGTTTACGCTCTCCCCAACTACTGAGAACTGTGTTTCGTAACTACTGGCTAGTGCTTCGACATACTTTTCTATATCAGGCTCTGCAACCTCTTCACGCCCCCCATATCGGGATTCTTCCGAATACTTCAGCAGCCAGAGGTTTAGGTCTTCTTCGGTTTGAAAATTGTCAGTGGTTTGGACGAGCCATCTATGAGCCAAAACATCCACGTCTTTTATTGTGTATGTGTGGGCTTGGCGCGCAGCAGAAAATAGTTGCTGTGCTTCCGCATACTTCTGCGCGAACAGGCTTTTGGCTGCAGAAAATGAGGTGGTTCTAAGGGATTCTTTAATCTCTCTCTTGCCGATGATATGTCGAAGAGAGATCGGTACTTCAAGACGCAGGTAGTAGATACCGCTATTTGGATGTTTCCAAGGTGTTGCCATAGCTGCCATTTCTGATGCTCCAAGCGGCGAACTGTACTGGTGTTCTGTACCAGTCCTGAGAATGAACGCTCGAAGTAACTTGCTGAATAATAAGAAGTTATATAACTAACAACGACTTATAGAATATGGCGGTGAGGGAGGGATTCGAACCCTCGGTACCTTGCGGTACACACACTTTCCAGGCGTGCTCCTTCGGCCACTCGGACACCTCACCATTTGCAGGCGCAGATTCTATGCTTTTGGGTTAACAAAAGCAATAAAATTCAATGTATTAATGCCAATCGATGATGAAATTTGTGCTGTCTATTTTTGGTACTGGTTTGGGTGCCACGCTGGGTGTGCCTAAATAGATCATACCAATGATTTGTTCTTGCGCTTCTACCTCCAACGCTTGCCGTATTAGTGGGTGTTCTACCACCCAACCCGTGCGCCAAACTGCGCCTACACCTTGAGCAAAGGCTGCCAAAACCATGGCATAGCCAGCCGCGGCTGTGGCTTGAATTTGTTCGGCCAACGGTACTTTGGGGTGGTCTGCTGGGCTAGCCACTAATACCAGCAGGCTTGGGGCTCTGCTGGGCATTTTTCGACATCGGTCTAACACTAGCTCATCGCTGTCTGGGTTGCGCTCTAATTGGGCTTGTTGCATGACCTCGCCTAACCGCGTAAGGCCTTCACCTGTCACCATAATGCTGCGCCAAGGTTTTAGATTAGCGTGATCTGGTGCCCGTAAAGCCGCTTGCAGCATAACTTCGATCTGCTCTGGTGTTGGACCAGGTGCTTCTAGCCGCTGAATAGACACGCGATTAAGTAAGCCGTGTATTAATTCCATGTGTGTACCTGTTTAAGTTGTAGCAAGGGTTACTGGCGCTGTGTGCGATGGTTGCTAGGCGCAAGGGGCCGAGTTGAGCGGTATGGATTAATGTCCAGGCCTCCCCTTCTCACATAACGAGCGTACACTGTGAGTTGGCCCGGTTTACATTGGGCTTTGATGTCGAGAAAAATTTGTTCCACACACTGCTCATGGAAGTCGCCGTGCTCACGATAAGAAACAATGTAGGCTAACAAACCCGCTCGATCTATGGTCGGCCCTTCGTATTCCACAACCAAGGTCGCCCAGTCTGGCTGACCGGTAACGGGGCAGTTACTTTTTAATAAGTTGCTGTGCAATATTTCCGTGCGGTAGACACTAACGTCCGACGACAACAAACGAGCGTCGGGTGTGTAAGTGGTAATCTCAATATCTTGTTGATCAATGTTGTCACCCGGGGCTGGCATGGCTGGCATGGCCATATCCCGCAAGCTAAACAGCGTTACTTGCACTGGCGCACCAGCGGCTGCCGATAAATCGCTCACCATGCGTTGCTGTGCCTGCGAGGCGTTATCAATCGTGGTTTGGTTAAAGGAGTTCAGGTACAGCTTGAAGGATTTGCTTTCAATAATATTGGGGCTATCGGCAGGAATACGAAACTCTGCCAATGCCATTTGTGGCAATCCTTTATCGTTTAACCAGGAAATTTCAAACGCGTTCCACACGTCTATGCCATAGAAGGGACGCTTTTCAAACTCCGGCTGCCAAGGCGTATTACGCGGAATAGGAAACAATAATTCCGGAGCATATTGGGTGACATAAGCGCTTTTATCACCTAACGGTGAGGCTTCAATAAAGTCATTTTGTTGCATGTGTTTTCTCAATCTCTGTTCTTTGTAGTGCGCCTTGGCGGCTTATTTACGAATACCTTTGCCGGTATTTAATAGGTACATGCAGTAGCTAAATAGGCCAATGATAAAGGCGCTAATCACTAATAAAGCATACCCTACCGCAATGTCCGACACACCCAAAATGCCGTAGCGGAAGGCATTGACCATATACAGAATGGGGTTGAGCTGTGACGCACTGGCCCAAAAATCTGGGAGTAAATCAATGGAGTAAAATACGCCACCCAAATAAGTTAAGGGTGTCAGTACAAAGGTTGGGATGATGGAAATATCATCAAAACTATTGGCAAATACGGCGTTTATAAAACCACCCAAGCTGAACAGTATAGACGTCATCAGTACCACTAACACAATGATCCCAAAGTTATATATTTCTAACTGGGTAAAAAACATCGACAAGCTGGTTACGATTGCACCTACGGCCAAACCTCTGGCTACACCACCAGTGACATAACCCGCCAAAATCACCCAATTAGGCGTGGGCGACACCAACATTTCTTCCAAACTACCTTGATATTTGGTGCTGTAAAATGAAGAGACTACATTGCCATAGGAGTTGGTAATAACCGACATCATGATTAAGCCTGGCACAATAAACTGCATGTAATCAAAGCCGCCCATTTGGCCAATACGGCTACCAATTAAGTTACCGAAAATAATAAAATAGAGCACCATAGTAATGGATGGCGGTAGCAGTGTTTGTACCCAAATGCGCATAAATCGTTGGATTTCTTTACGCACAATGGTCATGTAGGCAATGTAAATTTCATAACTAGACATTAAACACTTACTCCTTGTAGATCAGTCTTGTTGTTGGTGACCAAATTAACAAATAACTCTTCTAATCGGTTGGTTTTATTGCGCATGCTGGTGACGTGAACACCTGCGTCCGAGAGCTTTGCAAACACACCATTGATGTTTTGACCTTGGGTGATACTCACCTCTAAATGAGTGTCATTCACCAACTGCAGCCGGTATCCCTGGATTTCTGGAACCTGTGCTAAGGGCGACTGTAGGTCAAACACAAATACTTCTGTCGTCAGGGTTTTTAATAGGTCACGCATGGAACTGTGCTTAATGATATCGCCTTGATCAATGATAGCGATATTGCGGCATAGGCTTTCGGCCTCTTCCAAATAGTGGGTAGTAAGAATGATGGTGGTGCCTTGTTCGTTGATCCGCGTGAGAAACTCCCACATAGAACGCCTAAGCTCAATATCCACACCAGCTGTGGGTTCGTCTAATATAAGCAATTTAGGTTTGTGCACTAATGCGCGGGCAATCATCAAACGACGTTTCATGCCACCAGACAAGGTCCGCGAGGCTTCGTTGCGCTTGTCCCACAGACCAAGTTGTTTTAGCAATTGTTCGGTACGACGTAGGGCTTCGTCACGCGCAATGCCGTAATAACCGGCTTGCTGCACTACCACGTCCTGCACTTTTTCGAACATGTTAAAGTTAAATTCTTGTGGTACAACGCCCATCAGGCACTTGGCTTTGCTAAGTTCCTTGTCGAGGTCATGGCCAAAAACTTTAATCGATCCCTGGGATTTGTTCACTAAGGATGAGACCACCCCTAAGGTGGTGGATTTACCAGCACCATTAGGGCCTAGTAAGGCGAAGAAGTCGCCTTCTTGCACCTGCAAGCTTATGCCTTTTAGTGCGGTAAAACCATTGTCGTAGGTCTTGTGGAGCTGGTCTATTTGGAGCGCGTAATTGGTCATAAGGTATCTTTTGCCGATGGTGTTTGTGCACTGGGTTAATGGGGGCGGTAGAGTGATTTTTAAAGGCCATGACCTTCGTCAGGGCGTCATAGGGGAATCCCAGCATTAGCTGATGGGTGGATTGCTTAGCTGCGCTCGCAATGACACAATGAAGAACGCTGCAATGACACAATGAAGAACGCTGTAATGACCCACTGAGGAACCCAGCGGTGAGACAACAAGGCCTATGCTAGACGACCAACAGTACTCCGCTTGGAACCCGGGTTTAAGCGCCACACTGCCTAAGGAACTGTGTGCGCTAGAAACTATTTTTCAGGCGCCTAACGTGTACACCAGTTACGACGAAGTACAGGAATTAGCCAGCTTAACCGGCCTTAAACCTGAGCACTTGGTTGGCTTCACCGCTTGGCGTTTAGTCACCCATGAGCTCATTGTAAGGGTGGGTGCCAACATTCATATCCCTGAGGCCGAGCACGAAGAAGATTTAGGTATAAATTTTCGCCGTATTAGCAACGCTATTCTAGATCAACACATTGCTCCGATGTATGACCATATCGAGGCCGAATTTCAGGCCTTAGGCGCAGCAGTAAAGGTGCAAGTTGATCGACTTTTGCTAGAAGAAGCAATGCCCAACCCTAAGCCCATAGAGGTAGAAACCAAGCGCTTGTGGCCGTGGTCAAAGAAGCCAGCACCAAAAAAAGCCCTGTTGAGCGGCGAAGAAATTCAGTTTAAAGCCATTAATCAACTCAAAAAAACAGGCTTAGCACATACCGACCCACTCATTAAAGCGGTGTACAAAAGCAGTTATCAAATTTTAGGTTCGGTGGCATCAACGCGGGGCCTGCTGGGTAATGACCGTAATTTTATGAGCCGCATCATCTGCCGTCACGCCCTTAATAACTACGGCAGTTTTATGGTGGGCAAACTTATTGAGCCGGCAATTGATGCGGCGGTTGCCGCCAACGACTACCAATTATTACACCGCGTAGAAAAACCCGTCATCATCAGCCTTAAAGGTGCCTCTGCGGCCGGTAAAAGCACTCTACGGCCGCTGCTGCAACAAACCATGGGGCAACGGGGTATAGCGTCGTCTTTATACGGCATTATCAGCCCCGACATTTGGCGTCGACAGCTATTAGATTACGAGTCATTAGGCCCATACTATAAATACTCGGGTCGTTTCACCAGTAACGAAGTTAACATTATCGACGGTAAGTTAGATCGTTATATTAGGCGCACCGGCCAACAAAACCAAACCATACCCAACATTTTAGTGGATCGATTTCGGTTTGACAGTTTTTCCACCGAACAGGTGCAGCAAGTGTTACATGGCACTTACGCTAAATACGCCCACATTATGTATATGTACTTTGTCATCACGCCGCCCGAAGAAACCGTAGAGCGCGGCTGGTTACGTGGCCAGCAACGAGGCCGCTATAAGTCGGTAGAGGATTTTTTAGGCCACAGCGTAGAAGCCTATCAAGGCATCCCTAAACTTATTTTTAAGTGGCTTGCCCACACACGGCCAAGGTACGAATTCACCTTTTTTGATAACACGGTACCTAAAGGTGACTTCCCCACCATTAGTGCCAGCGGCAACCAAAAAGGCATGTTGGTATTTGATCCTATGGTGTTTATCAACATTGAGCGCTACCAAAAGATCAATATTCATGCGCAAAACAGCGCCGAAGTGTATCCCAGTGAAGAACGCATGGCGGTGAGCAACAATATGGCCTTTTTTAACCAATGTTTACGACGTTTTCCATGTGTAAGTTTTAGCTTCGGCCCAGATCAACCAGAATACCTACACATTAAGCAAAAAACCTTCACCGTTATGGATGCCCCCGGGTTTGAGCAACTTCGCCAAGACCCTCAATTGAATCTACTATTCGAGCTCATTTTAAGCCCCCGTGTCGCCCATTAGATTAGCAGTTACAAATTAATCCTCTGTTTCACTAGTCAGTTATTTAAAAAATAGCCATCATTTAAATGATAATTTTGATTAATATAAAAAATAATCTTATCATGAGCGATTACTCAAACATTGTCTTACCTTATCCGCGTCACTATCGAAGAAGATAACCAAGCAGGCTTAGCCGCTAGAGAGTTACAGATACTTGAGCACATTACCCGTGAAAGCACCTTGCACCATCTGGTTTTTATGGAGGACGGCATGAGCCTAAAGCACCTAGGCTCACGTTATACCCTGCGTAAATCTATCCAAGTGCTGCTCGATCAAGGCTATATTAGCATCGATACCACCGGTGATTCTCGCCAACGGCCTTTGGTCCCCGCGCCAAGGACATTACGTTTATTTGAAATAATTGGTAAAAAAATTGCATCCGAGCTACTCGTTCAATAACTGCCCTAAGCCAGACCATCGCCGCGTTCTATTCGCCACCGCCCGCTGCCAAGTGGCTTGATTAGTGCAAACACTACAACGCTGTTTGGCACGGGTGATGGCTGTGTATAAAAGTTGCGATGACAGTAAAGGCTCGGCTTGAGGGGCCAGCACCAAACCCACATGGCCAAACTCAGAACCCTGGGTTTTGTGTATGGTCATGGCGTACACGGTTTCCAAGTCTTGCAACAAACCTGCATTAACCCTACGGATGCCACCGGAATGCTCAAAACACACGGCTAATTGGCCATCGGCTTGCGGCCAAACAATACCAATGTCGCCATTATAAAGGTCTAGCCCATGATGGTTTTTGGTCACCATCACTGGTTTGCCTTGATAATGTTGGTCTTTACGGACCTGGGCATCACTGCGGCCTAACAAAGATTCAACTTGTTGATTAATACCCTCAACGCCTTTGTCACCTTGGCGAGTGGCGGCCAAAATGCGAAATTGAGCCAAACAAACAAAGGCTTGCTGCAACGTGTCTGCCTTAAGCATCGGCACAAAATATTGCTTACACATGTCTTGCAACCATTGCCCATACATTTCATCGTCCACCAGTTGCAACTGAGGGCTAGCCTCAACATGGGTCTGCTTTAGCTGCTGCCAACTATCTTGGGCTAAGTTGTGCATCACTTGTTGCGCTAAAACACCGATACCACCGGCGCCATCAAAACGCCGACTGAGGTGCAAGTAACTGATCGCACTGGCAGGAATGTCGGCCAAAATGGAGCCCGCGGCAACCGAAGGTAACTGCTGCGCATCCCCAACTAACACCAACCGACAATGGTGAGGCAAGGCATCGAGCACGCGTGCCATCATCGGCAAGTCCACCATCGACACTTCATCGACTAGCAATAAATCAATGTTTAACGGGTTAGATTGGTTGTGTTTAACATACTGTTTGTTAGGCCGCAGGCCCAACAAACCGTGTAGTGTGTGGGCATTATTAGGGATGGAATTGATGAGCGCCAGATCAATGCCTTGCTGCTGCAACTGTAACTTTGCATGACTAATAGACTCGAGCAAGCGTTGCTTGGCCTTACCCGTTGGCGCCGCCATGGCAATCGTCAATGGCGTATCAGACACAGCCTGAAGGGTCACCAACAGGCGAGCTACGGTAAAGGTTTTACCCGTACCCGGCCCACCCGCAAGCACACATACCTGTCGACTTAGCGCATCACGTACCGCTTGCGCCTGCCAATCGGTTGGCGCGCCTGCCGAGGTGTCGGTTGCCGGCCCAAACAATTGTGTTAATAGCTGTTCTGCAACTTGGGTTTGTTGCGCCGATAAAACCTGCGGCTGCATACGCTGCAACAACTCTTGTGCCACTTGCTGTTCGTAGTGCCAATAACGTCGCAAATACAGCTTACTTGCTTGCAATACTATGGGGGCACCGTCGTGCGGCCCTATAGCGAACGCAGACAATACCTGCAGCAAGTGTGCCGACCCTGGAAACACATAACCTTGTTGTTGTTCAGTACTCCAACACCTCACTAGCGCTACCCCAGCGTCAGGTGCCAACGGCAAACAACTGTGGCCGTTACGGAGGGATTCGCTCAAAGCGATGAGTATATGTTGCAACACTTCATTGTCGCTGCCCAAACTTTCACATAACTGCTGCGCCAAATAAGCGTCTATCGCTTCAATAGCCGGGTATCGTTGGAATAACTCGGTATTTGACAAGATCATAAGTTAACCCCCGAAAACAGCTGGTCCAATGCGTTTAGTTCTCGCACTGTCACCTGGGTGGCAAACACGCCAGTGCTAGCACCCGCTGTCATACCACGTAAGTAGAGGTAATACACACCACCAAAATGCGTATTTGCATCGTAGTTGGCAATACGCTGTCCTAAGTACCGGTGTAGGGCCAAGCTATAAATCAAATACTGTAAATCGTAATAATGATCTTGGTTGGCAGCCAACATGGCTTGATGATTATAGTCGTCTAAACAATAGCCTAAATGATTGGATTTATAGTCGGCTAAGTAATAGCGCCCTTTGTGTTCGAATACTAAGTCTATAAACCCGTGCATCATACCTTGTAATATTGGGTAAGTGGGCAGCGACGTGTTTAAACCACCGCGATGGGCACTGAGTATATCCGCCAACTGGCCTTGCTTGGTTTTTACCAATGGAAAGTAAAATTCACTTTCACGCAATGTTTGCGAGCCACTTAATTGCTGCAAACACAAGGTAGGTTGTTTATTTGTATCGCCTATGGTTGCACCGATGGTCGGCAAGGTGGCTAACAAACATTGTTCGAGCCACTGGCTCAGCTGGGCTTCGAGTTGACTGTTATCTAAACCTGCATGAACTGTATGGTAGCGTGCTAGGGGCACTTCCATGGCCGCGGGCCAATGGGCTTGGCTAAAATCCACTTGCTCCAAAATATCATGCAGCAATAAGCCAGTATTTTTGCCCTTGGCCATACCAAAACGCAGTTCTTGTATGAGTTGCTGATCCTGCTGGTGTTGGTTACTGACCATCACAGCCTGCACTAGTTGGCCGATGCCATCACCTTGGTCCTTAGCCCCACCTTGATGCTGGTGACTCAGGTTACGCACCAACCCAGAATACGACAATAGGTTGCTGCTAGTATCGATATAACCACTAAAGGTCTGTGCCAGCAAGACTTGTGTCTGCGCTTGCTCAGCGCTCTCCAAGGGCGAAGTTAAGCCTGTATTAGTGTCACTAGCAGCCACTGGGGTAAAGCAGCAACTTGACGGTTGCGCGATAGCAGCCAGCGTTTCTTGCCATGTATCTGGCTGTAACCCAAGCACCTGACCCAAAGGCGACAGCTGACCATGCTTGAAGTCGCTGGCTAGGATATAACAGCGGTACTGTGCCCGCGTCACGGCAACATACAGCAGCCGCACGGCTTCTTGTTGAGCCGCCATACTGGTGAGCTTGATCACGTCGGGGTGGGGGCCAATCATTAACTCGGGACAACCCAACTGCGGGTTGTGGTATTGATACAGCTGTGTTTTTGTAGTGCCGCGTTTTAGTGGGTCTTTATACTGGCTGGCAAAGGGAATAAAGACCAGCGGGTACTCCAAGCCTTTGGCGCCATGCTGAGTCACTATTTGAATTAGCTTTGCATCGCTTTCTAAGCGTAGCTCGGCACTGGCGTCGGGGGTATTTTCATCACATTGCTGTTGCAACCATTCAACCAACAACAACGCCGAACTGGCCTGAGTAGATGCCTTTTGCAACAACTCAGCCAACTGCACCATATTGGTCATATAGCGTTCTTTATACACCCTAGGTGCAATGGTTTGATGTTTGAGCAAGTGCACCACCAGCGCCATCACCCCTTGCTTGAGCCACAGTTGCCGCAAACTCATCATTTGGCTACGGGTAGCCACCTGGCAGTCCTCGTTAGTGACCAATTGCGCTAACAAATGTTGGTTGCCGCCCCATAAGTGGGTACTGGCTGCACGAGCCAAGTGCCGTTGGTCTTCACACAATAAAATACCATTGAGTAACCGCAGCATTTCTGTGGCCTCTGAACTAGCATAAATGCTGGTTTTGTCGCTAATGTAAACGCTGGTTAAGCCCGCTTTGCTCAACGCAGACTGCAACACCTGTGCTTCGCCACCATTGCGCACTAATAGGGCAATATCGCTGGCCACAAAGTCACCCTGCTGCAATATGTTGTGGATTTCAGCCACACACCACTGCGCCATGGCTTGGTGTTTGTATTGTACGGTTTGAGGTTTGGTATCGCCGTCTGTCGGCAGCCACACATAGTGCATGGCCGCACCTTTGGCCCGTGGATTGTCCGTAGCGTTAGCGGCCGCAAAGGCGCTGGCTTGCACCTTAACATAGTCAATACCGGCGCCTAACAAGGACTCAGGTTGGGTTTCCTCGTCGTCACTAAACAAACCGTTATAGGCCGCAACCATAGCTTCACTTGAGCGCCAGTTAGTCTCCATATGCCAGCGATAATCAACCGCCGATGCGGCTTGTAAATAGGCATGTATATCGCCGCCACGGAAACCATAAATAGCCTGCTTTGGGTCACCAATCATAAATAAAGCGGAACTGTGGCTTGCCGCTGGGTAGAGCGCATCCAGAATGGCGTATTGATGGCCATCGGTGTCCTGGAATTCGTCCACTAAGGCCACTGGGTAAGCCTGCTGCAAAGCGCTCACTAAGGCGGCATTATCAACCTCATTAACACACTGCGACAAACGCCTTACCAAGTCATCAAATTCCATCACCTGCTGTTGTTGTTTGGCAAGTTGATACGCCAAACGAATTTCTTCTACGCCTGCCTGCACCAGTTTGGCTACGGCGGCCTGCTGGGCATATTTTAAATAGCCTGTTTTAAACGCCTCATTGTTGACGCGCTGCAACAATACTTTCACCTGAGGCTTAAGCTCTGGTGCCTTGCCCAAGCGAGCACCGTTAAGGCACCCCAAGTGAGTTTTATCGGCATAATCAAAGTCCGGGGTCGCCAACCAGTTAATCAAGTCTTGCCATTGTTCCAAGCGCACGGCCGCAGTTTTAGGATCGCTCATGCTAGCACTGATTATTTGCCCTTCTAGCGCTAACAACTCGTCGCGCACCTGCAATTTGTTTTGTTGCCAAGCTTGGTGCCACACCTGCGGACTAGTCGCAGATACAGGGGTTTGGCTTAACAAGGCGCCGCTAAAAGCATCCCAAAAGCCTGCGGGGGTGTGCCAACCATGCTGTTCTAGCTGGGTGTATTTTTGGCTGTGCAACATGGTCACACGCAACCAATCTTGCAACGCGGTATAGGCTAAGTCGCTGGTATTGGTTTCTAATACAACCTCTAGGCCCGTTTGACTGGCGAAGGCATATTGCTGCAAGGCTCGGCCACAAAAACCGTGGATGGTAAAAATAGCCGCTTGATCCAAATTGAGCAACGCCTGATGCAATAATAACTGCGCTTGTTGCGGCTCTACCTTGCTATACAGCTGTTGCCAAAACTCATCTTCATATTGGCCCCAATGCTGTTGCGCACTACGCAAGGTGATCTCTATACGCCCACGCAACTCTTCGGTGGCAGCACGGGTGTAGGTCATGAGCAAAATCTGCTCCACCGGCAACTCCTGCTCTAACAATAAACGCAGGTAGATACGGGTAATACTAAAGGTTTTGCCGGTACCGGCACTGGCTTCTATTAAATGCCGACCCTGTAATGGCATGTTAACCAAATCGAGCTTTACACTAGGCACTATTTCACCCATGCTTCACCTCTTTAATGGCACTTACCATCGGTTGGTAAAGGCGATACAAGCGTTCTTGCCAGTCTTTCATCTCCGGTGCTTGAGGCCACAACCAGCGGCGATAGGGGTCACTAGAAAAGTCATAGGCTTGGCTATATTTGTGGTGATGCCAATTTTGCTGCCATTTTGTAAACGCCTTTACAGGCTCGCCCTGCCCTATTTTCACTAGATCTTGGCCCAACTGTGCATCTAACACTAAGGCTTCACTCAAACCTTGTTGATAGTAACTCACGATTAATTCGAGCATCGCTGCGGCATCATCAAGGGGTTCGTCTTGGGTAAGTAGTAAGTTTTTGTCTTGATGTACCGACACCCCGCTAACCGGTTTGGAAAAGTGAACCTGGGCCACAAGGCTAGTGATCCATAAGCTGAGCCAATCTTTAGTTTTAGGTGTGCTCGGGCGCGACATGAGCAATTGTATGGTTGCTACAGAGTCGGCATTTTGGTTCACACATTGCACTTTACCTTCAATTACCACACCACCCACAGTCACTTCCATTAGAACAGTTTGTGCGTCGTTAAAGCCGTTGAGGTGTAACTGCTGAGCAATGGCTGATGCTTGATCTTGACTTTGGTCTATAATGGCATTGGCGAGATGGTTGTCTGGCAGTTTGCCACTTAGGGTGTATTGGTCCACAACCTGCTGCATGCACTCATCATCACCAGACAAATCTGCCGCCAACAACTGGTCGCGTAACGTATACTCTACCAATTTGGTGCTGGAAAAGGGTTCATCATCACTCAGTTCATCGGCATATTGGTGCAAAAACAAGCCTAAACTTTGGTTGGCAAAGCTGCGGCCAGGGTTTTCTAAAAATCGCACCAAGTCGGCTATGGTTATGCTACTGGGTAGGTTAGACGGCAGTGGTTCGGCTGGATCTGCGTCCGAGCTCAACTGCATCAAACGCAGCCATGACGATTCGAAGCTGCGCCGAGCCGTTGGTTGGGCGCAGTCGTCCTGCACTGGCGCAAAGTTCGCTTCACTAAAGCTGTGTAAAGGCAGCTTAGAGAGTTGTGATGCTTGGCTATTAACCTCAAAATTCCAGCCGTAACCGCGACTCAAGTAATCCATCAGCTCGGTCACCATTAAGCTCGGCTGGCGAGGCGCATTATTTTTACTGTCTACGCCTTGGTAGCTCAAATACAAACTTTTTCTTGCACTGATCAAGGCTTCTAAAAACAAATAGCGGTCATCGCCTCGGCGTGACCTATCGCCCACTCGACGCTCGTGTTGCGACATCAAATCAAAATCAACCGGCGTTGATTGCCGTGGATACTGGCCGTCATTCAAGCCTAACATGGCCACCAATTTAAACGGAATACTACGCATAGGCACCATGGAACAAAAGGTCACCTGACCGGTGATAAAGGCCTGGCTACTACTAGCCACAGACAACTTTTGGGTTAAACTATAACGTACCACATTAAGGCTAATAGGCTGTTGGTAATCAACCTGTTGTACCCACATGGCCATGTTACCGATGGCAGTAGCCAAACATTCTTTAGCCGACTCATCGGCGGCTTCGGCACTAAAAAACTCATCGATCATCGCCACCAAATAATCGTGCCAATGGGCGCCCGAACGGACTTTATTTAGCTTGTGCGCGTGGTACTGCAATTGCTCCAGCACTTGTATCAAACGCCCCAACAACACCGCTTGTCCGCCTTCAATATCACCCAATAACCACTGGCCGTTATACATGGGTTGCTCGGTACCTTGGGCAAAACCTAACAATAACCGTTTTAGGCCCCATGCCCATGTGTGTGTTGAGGTTGCAAGATCACTGCTTTGGCCTAACACTTGAGCTTTGTGAGCGGCATCCCGCCCCCAATGTATGCTGGCATTGGTTAACCAAGCGGCAATGGTGTCAAGCTCACTCGCATCAATATTAAACTTGCGCTGCATGGCCGGTAAGCGCAGTAAATCCAATACTCCCGACACCTGGAATCGGCTATCGGGCAGCTGCAATAGTTGTAGAAAAGCGGCCACCAACGGCTGCGCATCTTGTGGTTTACGGTCGGCAATGGAACATGGGATCTGCGGTGTTCCACCCGACTTAGTGAGACTCCAACTATGGGCGTGACGCCCATAACAGTCAAACACCGCACCCACATAGTCTGCGTAATCTTCAACTTGAGGGCACATGACAATAATGTCGCTGGGTTTTAACTCGGGGTCTTGCTGAAACTGCAACAACAGCCAATCATGCAAACCTTGTAGCTCCCTTAGGGCGCTAGACGCACTGGTGAATACAAGGCTTTCATCGACCAAGGTTTGGGGTGTTAAACGGGCGTCATCTAACCGCAGTATATCTTGCTGCACCTGCTGCAACAGACTAATACTTGGGTTTGCCTGACGTTGATCTGCAGGCGCGTGTGCATCCTCAAATGCATCAATATTGTAACTACTTTGAGCTTCTAATAAACGAAAAAACTCCTTACCTTGGCTGCCTAAGTTGGCCAACAATGGGTTGCCCCCATCCACCGTCGCCTGACCATCAGCCTGAGCTAACCATTGTTTTAAGTGGGCTGCAGCAATGGCCTTTTCGGACTGGATATGGCCCCAGTATTCTGCACAGGGGTTAAGGTGAAACACATGCACTTGGGTGTAATGAGCCAGTGCAGAAAACACCTCCAAGGTCGCTGGTGCCATGGTATTTAACGCGAACAAACAAATTTGAGCAGGTAGTTTTTGTTGTTCAGCTTGACCCAAGGCACTAATTAAACGCTGCTGAATATCAATCGGATGACGACCATCCTGCTGACACAATATGCGCCACAACTCGGCTTGCCAGTGGTCTAATTCAAGGCCAGCTTGCTGGTTGGTTTGCCAGTCATTGAGCCAATCGGGGCGGTACAAAATATATTGTTCAAACAAATCGGCAAGGGCACTGGCCAGCTGGAAGCGTTTGAGCACATCTGGCGCTTCACCACTGGCTTGCCAATACCTATTGGCGTCGGCAAAACATGGATTTTGTAAAATAGTGGCGCTGGCTAACAAATCATCAATACGCCACACTAACGCTTCTCGCTGATACGGCGGCTGCTGCGGCACCTGCTCATCACCTAATAACTGCCGCGCCAATTGCCAAATAAACTTACCGGGCAAGGGGTATTGCACGTTCATAGCAATGCCGTTTTGCTGCGCAAGCTGAGTATTAAGCCAATGCTGCATGCCGGTGTTTTCAACAATCACTTGCGCGCTGCTCAAAACCCCAGTTTGGCCCAGCTGCAAGACATGATTAAGCAACACCGCCAAATCTTCCAAGCGGTTTGCCGGGTACACCATGAGTTGTTTAGCTAATGCCATGCCACCTAATCCTTGTTATTGAACCACAACACTTCACTAGCCGGCGCTAGATGCTCGCTTTTACTTCTATACTCAAATGATTATGCGCGTCACTTAAGTGCATTTGTTCGTCTTCTATAATACAGCTAATATCCATGGTCTTTTGTAACAGCGGCTCAAGTGAGTCATCACTAGGGGTTTGAATATGAAACACGCTAACCTTGGCATTAGCTGCCAAGCTAGACCTATGTTTTGCTAGCCAAATATCCGCTTTGTTGTCGTGATAGGTGTAAATAGACACCTTTTCAGCACGGCCACAGGCTTGTCGAATACGCTTTTCGTCGGGCAGACCTAGCTCAATCCAGTGAACAACCTCACCCGTGAGGTGCCGCTGCCAGAGGTCTGGCTCGTCGTTTGAACTAATACCTTTAGTCAGCTCCAAGTCGTCGTGAGCCGCATGTAAAAAGGCCACCAATCGGCACATCATACGCGTTTCGCTCTCCGAGGGGTGGCGAGCCACCGTCAGGTTGAAGTCGGCATAGTGATGGGTATTTAAGTTGGATAAGTTTAGATTCGCTTTATAAATCGTCGCCCCGATGGCCATTTTTTTTCTCGTCGATGGATAGTTTTTGATACTGGCTAGTTATTATCAGTTAGAATACCATGAACCCCTAAATTAAAGTGATCAAAAACCATGCCCTCAACTCCCCTTTACGGATTTAGCGACACAAGTTATAAGACCATAGGCGAGGAAGTGGGTGTACGTGCTTTGGTTGATCGCTTTTACAGCATTATGGCCAGTCAGCGCGATTACCAGCCCCTATTTAACCTACACCCAGCTGACTTAGAGACCACCAAAGACAAACTGTCTCGTTTTCTTATGGGCTGGATGGGTGGCGAACGCACCTACCAAACGGCATACGGTGCACTTAACATCCCCATGGCCCACGCTCACCTTGATGTGACCCCAGCACTAGTGGATAACTGGTTAAATTGTATGCGCCAAGCGCTAGCGGAGTTGGGCCACGACGCAAAATTTAGTGACTATTTAATACAACAGCTTGCCATCCCCGCAGAACGCATTCGTTTGGTGTCACAACAACACCAAAACAACCACCAAAGTTAATGCTGCAACTGTTTACAAATATCATACACGCTCATGACATCGTCACGGGTACAAGCGATAGGCCCTACCGACACACGAATCACAAACTGACCATTGACCATGGTTTGGGTAAGGTAGGTGCGGCCATCTTCGTTAATCGCGTTAAGCAGTGTTTTAGTCGCCTCATTACTGTCTTCATTGGCAGGGCAATATTGAAAACTAAACAAGGCAAACGGGCAATTGGTCACCAGTTTGTAGTCGGCATCTTGGTCAAACTTATTGGCTAGTTCGTGGCACCAAGACACATGATTACGAATCATGGCCTGCAGGCCATCCAAGCCCTCTGCCCGCATCACAAACCACAGTTTCAAGGCCCTAAACCGGCGTCCTAAGGGCACGGTCCATTCGTTAAAGTTAGTCACTTCTTTCGCGTCTAAGGTTTGTAGATAAGATGGCCTTAGGCCTAAGGTATTAATTTGGGAGGTTGGGTCTGCCAAAAATTGCACCGAACAGTCAAACTGAGCGCCGAGCCACTTATGCGGATTAAAGACAATGGAATCGGCGCCGTCAACGCCTTGCCAATGCTGACGAAACTCAGGGCAAATCATAGCCGAGCCTGCCCAAGCTGCGTCAACATGAGTATACAGGCCGTACTCTTTTGCCACCGCGATAATGTCGGCCACCCGATCCGAAGCGCCAATCGACGTACCACCCACACACAGCACGACTCCAGCCGGTAAAAACCCATCGGCTAAGTCGTCCTCTATTTGTTGCCGCAAACCCATGGGGTCCATAGAAAGGGACAAATCCACACCAATTTTAACCAAATTATGTTGGCCAATACCGGCCAACCGTACGCCTTTGTCTACCGAACTGTGGGTTTGGTCGGAGGCGTAAATGCGCAGTTTAGGCGCCCCACTCATGCCTTCGGTTAGGCCTTTAAACTGCAATGCCCGTTCGCGCATGGTTAATATGGCGCATAGAGTGGCGGTAGTGGCGGTGTCGTGAATAGTGCCCGTAAAACCCTGCCTAAGGCCCAGTGCCTGTCGTAGCCAATCCACCATCACCTGTTCCATTTCTGTGGCGGCAGGTGATGTTTGCCACAACATGGCTTGCGCACCCATGGCGTTGACTAAACTTTCAGCCAAGATTGAAGCCGGTGCAGCATTGGCAGGGAAGTAAGCAAAAAAACGCGGATGTTGCCAGTGGGTCATCGCGTTGGGAACCAAACGCTCAAAATCAGCCATAATGTCACTCACCGGCTCGGCCTTTTGCGGCGGCGACGCAGGCAACAGCGCGGCAAACTCGCCGGGCGCTTGACTCGGTCTAATGGGCCTATGAGCCAGCTTTTGGTAGTAACCGTCCACCCACTGTGCCGATTTTTTTAACCAATACCCCAATTCACTGTATTGCACTCTCAACCCCTATTCACCATTAAAACTATACCCTATGCGCCAATTCTGGAACTCAGTAATAAGTTAGTTTCTGTTGTTTCTACACCCGCCACCTGCCGTATTTGTGACAGCGCAGCGTCAAAACCTTCAAGATCGGCAGCCCGTATTTCTGCGGTTAAATCCCACCTGCCGTTGGTGGTGTAGATTTTACTGATCTCTTTGATTAATTTCATCTTAGCTATTGCCTCTTCCTCCATATTGGGAACAGCAACAATCATTACCCAGCCGCGTACTTTTTTATCAAAGAAATCATTGCGCACCACCGCTGTATAACCGGTGATGACTCCTTCTGACTCCAGTTTTGCCATGCGTTTGGTGACCGTAGCACGGGTTAAATTGAGCACTTTTGCCATGTCTTGTACAAACATGCGCCCATCTTTTTGTAACAAGCTAATGATGGCCTGGTCCTTCGCATCTACAAAATAAGCCATTCAACCACCCCTTTTTTAATCAATCAGTCGGTGGTGATTATTATAGTCGGGCTATGCTTAATGTAAATAATAATAATCATATTGCATATATTTTCGAAAAATTGAACACAATTCAGGCTTACATACGTACATCGATGTCCATTAAAATAAACCAAGTGTTAACCAATCTCTCAATTACGAAACCAGTGCTGTAGGGGGTTCAGGTGCCAAAATCTAAATCGGTGATCCAAGCTGAAGCGCTTGCCCTTAAAAGTAACCTGGATGCCATGGAATTATTAGCTCGGCGTTTTTTTGACGGTCTGGGCGTGGAGCAGTGCTACTTAATGTCTTATGTATGGTCTAGCATTGCCACCGATCACGGTGTTAAACACCTCGGCAGCCTCAGTCATTTTTGCTTCAAAAAAATGAACCACACTCAGCAATCTAGCGCCCAGCAGCACATCGATACCATCAAAGGCACGCTAGTCGCCAACGTTACCTAGCGACACATATGGGCCGTCAGTTGGTTATTGTCAAAACCTAACAAACCTTCCACTATTTGTGCCACGGCCAACAAGCGCTCATCTTGATACAAGGGCGCAGCTAACTGAATCCCTATGGGTATACCTTGGTCATCAAAACCCGCGGGTATAGAAATGGCAGGCTGGCCGCCCAAATTGTATATGCCGGTATACCACAGATGTTCTATGTTGCGTTCTGCGAGGTTCTCTGGACCATACAAATCAGCGGCAAAAGGTTTACCTTGTGTATATGCAATGGCGTATTAACAACAGCAACCCTGCCCTACACAAACTTTTGGCTTTGGTAGAGACAATGGTGAACCAAGGCTGGTGAAAATGAGTGAGCACCAATTTGATCAAATTTGTAGTTTAGAACTCTGCGTATTATGGATTACTCTCCGACCGAGAAATTCAGGAACAACAAGGCATACTTGGTTATAAGCGTGCCACTTTATAGATTATATTGAGTATTTCGAGCCTGAATCAGAATTCGCGTTGCTTTTTAACGAGGCTGTTGGTAAAAAAACATCTATCACATAGATAATTTTTTTCTTTCAACCAATAGTGAATCAAAGGTCATCCCATGCTTATCGGTATACCCAAAGAACCTATGGTTGGCGAAACTCGTGTCGCCGCCACCCCAAAAACAGTTGCGCAGTTAATACAGCTCGGTTTTGATGTTTGTATTGAGTCTGGCGCAGGCCTAGCGGCTAATTTTGACGATGCGTCGTATCAAGCTGCTGGTGCGTCCATTAATGCAGACACGAAAACAGTGTACCAGAGCGACCTAGTGCTCAAGGTTAATCCTTTGTTAGAGCACCCAAGCCTGCAGTGTCACGAGCTAGATTTACTCAAACAAGGCAGCCACCTAATTAGTTTTATGGCCCCTGCGCAAAACGAAGACCAGCTCAAACAGCTGGCACAGCGTAACATTACCGCCATGTCGATGGAGTCTGTACCGCGTATATCGCGCTCTCAGTCAATGGATGCCTTAAGCTCCATGGCCAACATCGGTGGCTATCGCGCAGTCATTGAAGCGGCCCACCACTTTGGCCGCTTCTTTACCGGCCAAATTACCGCTGCAGGCAAAGTACCACCGGCTAAGGTGCTTATTATCGGTGCCGGTGTTGCAGGGCTAGCGGCATTGGGAGCTGCGGGCAGTTTAGGCGCTATCGTACGCGCCTTTGATACCCGTCCCGAAGTCAAAGAACAAATAAATTCTATGGGCGCTGAGTTTCTAGAAGTAGAAATAGAAGAAGAAAGTGGCTCGGGTGATGGCTATGCCAAAGTCATGAGCAAAGCCTTTATTGAAGCCGAAATGGCACTATTTGCCGAGCAAGCTAAAGACGTCGACGTCATCATTACCACGGCCATGATTCCCGGCAAACCAGCGCCCAAACTGATTACCGCCGACATGGTCGCCTCCATGACCTCTGGTAGTGTCATCGTCGACTTGGCCGCCGGTGGCGGTGGTAACTGTGACCTCACTCAACCCGGTGAAGTCATCACCACTGACAATGGTGTCACCGTGATTGGCTACACCGACATGCCAGCTCGCCTACCGAGCCAAGCCTCACAGTTATATGGCACTAACTTGGTTAACTTACTAAAACTGCTGTGCCCAGAGAAAGACGGCGAATTAGCCATCGACTTTGAAGACCCCATCATGCGTGGAGTAACTATCACTAAAGATGGCGCGGTCACATGGCCAGCCCCGCCCATTCAGGTGGCAGCGGCACCCACCAAAAAAGCAGAAGAGAGCGCACCTATTGAGCCTGCTAAACAGGAAATGCCAGCAGCGGTTAAATATGGCTTGGGGGCCGCAGGTCTCGCGTTAGTGGCCTGGATTGCCCTTAACGCTCCTGCAGCCTTTTTAGGCCACTTTACCGTATTTGTATTAGCTTGCATCATTGGTTATTACGTCGTCTGGAACGTCAGCCATGCCCTGCATACACCATTGATGGCCATCACCAATGCGGTGTCTGGTATTATTGTTGTCGGGGCTTTATTACAAGTGGGCGATGAGCTTAATCTTGTTTCGATACTAGCGTTGATATCAGTGCTCATCGCATCCATTAACATCGCCGGTGGCTTTTACGTCACCAAGCGCATGTTAAAAATGTTCCAGAAATAGGAGACGACTCATGCTAGCAGGTATGGTTATTACGGCTTACATTATAGCCGCTGTATTATTTATCATGGCCCTTGGCGGCCTATCTCAACAAGAGTCTGCGAAACGCGGTATCTGGTTTGGCATTGTAGGCATGGGCATTGCCTTAGTTGCTACCTTGTTAAGCCCTAAAGTGATGGGGCTCACCACCGGCTTAAGTTACATCATCATTGCCATGCTCATTGGCGCAGCCATTGGTATTTATATGGCCAAACGCGTTGCCATGACCGAAATGCCTGAACTGGTCGCTATACTCCACAGCTTTGTGGGTTTAGCTGCCGTATTTGTAGGCATCAACAGTTATTTAGATCATGCCCAAGACCTTACGCCTGTGATGCAAAATATTCATCTGGTGGAAGTATTCTTGGGTGTCTTCATTGGTGCGGTCACCTTTACCGGTTCCCTTGTAGCCTTTGGTAAATTACGCGGCATCATGTCTTCCAAAGCGCTTAATTTGCCCCATCGCCATAAACTTAACTTACTGGCCTTGTTAGTCAGTGCTGCTCTGTTGGTACAATTTGTTAACCAAGGAGGCAACGACACCTACCTGATCATTATGGCAATCATCGCCTTTGTGTTTGGCTGGCATTTAGTCGCCTCAATTGGTGGCGCCGACATGCCCGTTGTCGTGTCTATGCTCAACTCTTATTCCGGTTGGGCAGCCGCTGCTGCAGGTTTCTTACTAGGCAACGATTTATTGATTGTTACCGGCGCCCTGGTAGGCTCCTCTGGCGCAATCCTCAGTTACATTATGTGCCGCGCCATGAACCGTTCTTTCATTTCCGTCATCGCTGGTGGCTTTGGTAATGACCCCATTACCACCAACGATGAAGAAGAAGGCGAAGTGCAACCCACGAGCGCCGAAGAAATCGCCACCATGTTAGTCAATGCTAAGTCTGTGGTCATTACCCCAGGCTACGGCATGGCGGTGGCACAGGCACAATACCAGGTGCAGGACATCACCCAAAAGCTACGGGCGCAAGGGGTAGAAGTACGCTTTGGCATCCACCCTGTGGCCGGGCGTTTACCCGGCCATATGAACGTATTGTTGGCAGAAGCCAAAGTACCGTACGACATTGTATTGGAGATGGATGAAATAAATGATGACTTCGCTAACACCGATGTCGTGCTCGTCATCGGCGCTAACGATACGGTTAACCCAGCGGCTAAGAAACCCGGCAGCCCCATTGCCGGCATGCCCGTTTTGGAAGTATGGCACGCCAAAAATGTAATCGTTTTTAAACGTGGCATGGCATCGGGGTATGCTGGCGTGCAAAACCCGCTATTCTTTATGGACAATACCAAAATGTTGTTTGGCGATGCCAAAACCTCGTGTGACCAAATAGCCAGCAATATTCAATAGCGCAAAAACGTTTGGAAAACGGCCTCTTAACCTGTAGCCAAATTTAGTTGGCCACAGGTTAATGCCCGATGAAACAGAGCATCATTTTTCTGATGCTTTATAATCGTCTTCTATGCACGAGCTCGACCATATCAATGGTTCAGTTTGGTCAGAAATCTGATCGTGTTGTTGATCCGTGAGCATGACTTTGTGTTTATAAAAAGGGTGCTCGTTATACCATCGTTGGCATTTTTGGCGTACCTCATACCATGATTTCAGTGGTTTAATAGGCAGCTTTTGGATGCGTCCACCGGACTGCTTACGACTATGATGGTGTCGGGAGGGGTCTTGATCATGGCAATGGCGGCACCTTCACCGTCCACCCGCAAGACAAAAGCAGCCTCTACGTGACGAGGGTGTGCTGATCATCTCTTGTTAGGTGAACCAATGAAAAAACGTACAAGGCTGACTTTCAGTCCTAAATTTAGACTTGAAGCATCACAGTTCCCAGATGACAAATTGACGTTTTTTCTCGGTGCTATTGCAGCGTCATATTTTTTTCTTTTTTTATTGGGATACGGAGCCAGATATCTACAGCCACTCTTCCACAGCGCTAAAGCCTGGAAAATATTAGATGTCGGTATTGGCGTGCTAATGATTTCTATCGCCTTTAGTCTAGTTAGCTAATGAACGCAAAGGAGCACACTAGGCGCCTCCGGTTAAAATTTAGCCTCGTTGAGTAACAGTGAAGTCAAACCCTAAGGTTGAGCGACTACCGGCACTAATATCGTCAAGGCTCTGGATTGGTGTGACATCGTGCCAAAGCTGCGTATTCTTATCTGGTTGCAAAATCCCCTGACCTGGGCATAGCTCTACTTCCAATATACGAGTACTTTTGTCATTACCATAGATGATACTTCGGCCACCTGAAATGTTACTGCGACTTATGACCAATGCAGAAACAATGTAGTCCATACCATCTTGATGAATTCCTTCAGGGGCATTAGACGCCTGTTGATCTGGATAACAAACCACCTCTGCATGGTGTACTACCAAGTCCATTTTTTTGACTGACGGATCGTGCTGACTAATTTGACCAGATGTTCCCTTAATCAACTTAATTAAATCGTCATCAATCATTTCCTCAGGAAGATCCTTGAACCGACGACTTCCTATTCGAAAATCACGATTATTATTATCCTCTATGAGGGCTTCTTGCTGAGCAAAAGGTTTGGCTGAGACACGTTCTATATGCCAGCTTCCGTTTTTAACCAATGAAAACTCAGACACTGCACGCCGTCTTGTCGGTTTAACACTCTTTAGTGCCGCCTTTTCATCTTGCGTTAACGCATATATCAATCTTTCCGTCAGCATTTTGTCTTCCTGGCCAAAATAGTAAGCCTCCCAAAAATGTTCGGTAAGAGGCATTTGCTTGCTTTGAACAGTCTTGGTTTTCCGCAGCAGTGTTATTTGATTTTGTCTTAGAACGTAGTCGTCCCAGGAAAAATCAGCGAAATACTCTTGAGTACGGCTTAAAAAGGAATCCAGCGAGATGCCATATGAAGAGGCACTGAGGATCGAGATTGGGATTACTAATTGTGTAAGCATAGTTACATTCCTTATTTAATAGATATCATTTAACTGACATCCTGGGTGCCGTTTCCAAGAAACGGGCATCCCCCTGAATGGCTATACAAAAGCCCAAATTTTCTGTACAAACCACTGAACTGGAGTCACCGAACGCAGCGGGTGTGCGAGATTATACTATGTGAATTGTTCATTTATTCCATTTCTTGCATATCTCAACAAGTAATGATATGTTTGTATCGACTGACCTGGAATTTAAAATTACTAATAGACATAAGCATGACTAATAAAGTTAACTACAAGTCTTTAGTGGCTCTAAAGGCCATATTTGAACAAGGTAGCTTTATAAAAGGCGCCGTTGCCATGCATATGACGCAATCTGCAATATCACAGCGAATTAAAGCCTTGGAATCTCATATCGGCAGTCCTGTTATTACAAGAACGCATAAGTTAGAACTGACTGAATCTGGTAGATTACTCATTAATCACATCAATAAGGTTGGAGATTTAGAACAAGATCTAAACGATAAATTACCCCAATTAGGACTCGATCAACCAAGTCTAAAAATTGCAGTCAACGCCGACAGCTTATCTACTTGGTGGTTTAGTGCTGTTGAAGATATATCAAAAGAACTAGGCATCCAATTCAACATTGTTGTTGCCGATCAAGACGCCGCCATCTCAAAAATGTCAAGCGGCGAAGTCCTCGCTTGCCTGTGTAGCTTGGAAGATTCACTGCCTGGTGCAACAGCGATAAAAGTACATACCATGCATTATCGTATATATGCTAGCAAAACATACTACCAACAGTACTTTGCAAATAAATCCTTAACCGAAGCTATTGAAACAGCGCCAGCTATTTTATATGGGCGAGATGATCACCTTCACGTTAAATATTTAGCAATGTTGGGTTATTCAGATTCAGGCGTCCACCCTTATCACAATGTACCCGACGCAGGCGGCCTGGTCCAAGCAATCATCTCTGGCATGGGCTATGGAATGCTAGCTGACGAACAACTAGTTGATAAACCAAACACTTCAAACTTAGTTAATATAGCAAAGGAGTACTGTCTGACAGTCGACCTGTACTGGCATTACTGGCATAACAGTAGTGATACGTTAACCAAATTCAGCAATTCGTTAGGATAGTTAACATCAATCGTCGTTTAGAATTACCACACCTTGACCTCCAGTTATAAGGGCCATTAATGGCAATTCTAAAATATTTAGTATTTAGGGAGTGTCTGATCAGTGCTTTTTGATAATGTCGAAGTAAGTCCACAGGGACTCTTCGTACAAACTGATAGGTGGTTTTACGTAATTGAAGGCAGTACATACAGAGCGATTCGACATGGAATGTTACACACACATGTACGCTCTATGGACCTAAAAGCTTCTGAAAGCCTTTACCTGAGGACCCTCAGGAAATAAAAGCTTGTTGGCAGTGTAATCAATTGGTGTGACAGCACGAGTAGCATCTCCATTGGTAGCCGTATCGTGAACATGGTTCAAGACGAGGCGTAATATTCTGAAAGACGTACAGGGTAAGGGATAGAGCCACACAACGTAGCGAGGGACACAGTCCCGAGCGGGTGTTAAACAGTAGGAAATAAACGAGAAGATGGTGCCGGAGCCTCACTCATATTGACGCAGCATTGTATTGATTTATAAGGGTTTAATTATAAATTATAATGTAGATACCCCCAAATATACCCCCTGAAATTAAAAATTGCATTATTTAACTATAGGGTCCTTTACAACATTCTTACTGTTAATTGAGCTGATTTAAAGCCACACATGACTGAGTCCATATCATAGAATTAATATGTGCGGTGCATTTCAGCCTAACAATCAGCCACAACCTCAAACGCCGTAATTTCATGGCCAGTAGAATTATCAATTTGAGCCATTGAAGGTTTGCCGTAGCCACGATCAAGCAAAGAGCATGCAGCAGCTAGCCTTACATTATCGCTCACGCTGTTATGCATCAACTCAACAATAACGTTTAGAGCTTCCTCTGTGTGGCTCTTGGCGAGCCCTGAAAGCCCTTCTTTGATGTCGGCCGTGGCTCTATTCCTAGCCCCTAAAGGCCTGCCTGCGCCTATGCGTACACCGCCTCGATCTGCCATGTTGGTTGATTTCCGGATGATATTTATATAGGCTATTTTAGCATATTTGTCATGCTCACATCGGCGCGATTAGTGCAGGCAAATAAAGCAGAGGTAAAACTTCAGCTTGTCTCTATACCGTGGCCAGTTTTACTTGAGCCCTACACTGATATATGTCGGCTTTTTGTGAAACAGAAGGGGATCTCAGATTGTGGAAATAGATAATGATTTAAAGAAGCTGATAGACATAGGGTTTGGTAAATCCGGAGATTGGGTTCTAGTGAATGATGTGCCTCATTTAAGTATTTGTAATGAGCAACGCGATACAAATATTTTGTATAGCTTTGTAGTCGATGGTTGCCCTAAATACATAGGAAAAACAACACAAGGCTTAAAAAAACGGATGAGTGGATATCAAAAACCTGGCCCAACCCAAAGTACAAATAAGAAAAACAATATGCTAATAAAAAGTGCATTAGAGCTAGGAAAAGCAGTTGAGTTATTCGTCTTTTCTGATAAAGGACTGTTAAGATATGGCGCTTTTAAAGTTAATTTGTCAGCTGGGCTAGAGGATAACATTGTCTCAATTTTGTCACCTGAATGGAATTCACAAGGCACTTCCACTTAAATTGAGTGTGGTGCAGTGATCTTAGCTTCGAGAAATGTGATGTGCATCACTCAACTGGCATATTATTTTGGGAAGCAATTTAAAATTAGGAATTATTCCTACCCTTTTTGGTGTATTTTTTAGATGTAGAGGATTATAAATTTGCATACTCAAAGCAACCTAAGTACCGAGAATAATCATATTTAACACTTAACTCTTTATATGGCACATTGGAAAAAAATGAAAATAACTAAATGCACATACGACGGACCTGATTCTGAAGGAAACATACAATATGATATGGAAGCTTCCTTAGAAAACGCCTCTGATTATGATATCGAATTAATTAAAACATCTTGTTTTATTATTGATGAGGATGGCATTCTTATCGATGGCTCTTTTGATGATGAACTTGATGTCAATATTGATTCAAAAGTCACAGAATCAATTTACATTCAACCCCCATGGTCACTATTGGAACAAATTGATACAGATTTAACCAAGTTGAAAGCTACTGTTAATGCCATATCATTTCGTCGAGAGCCATATGAGCTAGGAATGGTTGACGTCCCACAAGACAATAAGACGATTTCTGTGCTCGATAAATCACTTGATGTTTGTGGGGCTGTTAAAGTATTTGGTGCTTCTTTGAATCGGAGTAAGCCTAATGACGATGGCGAGGTGGGATTAGTCATGAAAGTAGGTGTTAGAAATCTAACGAGCGATTATATTGAAAGGATTTCTGTAAAGGTGGTTGTTATAGACCAAGAAAAAGTTCACATTGAAGAAGATACAAATTATGTGTCATTGGCGCCAAATTCAAGCACATTGATTAGTGTTGACTTATATGACATAACAGAAGATATATTGCGTAAATGCCAGATAAAATTAAGCATGTCGACTTATGTACCTGTTGGTTCTAATAGCGCAGAGGCCATAATCGAGAAAGAATAGTTTATTAGTTGCTTGCTATAGCCTTTTAAAAGGAGAGAACGGAATGGCGTTTGTGGCATTAATGAATGATGAAGAAGTCCATGGTGAACTGGATGATTTGGAAAATATTATATTAGAAAAAGGGTGGCTTAAGAACTTGATTGGCGACGCGGTAAATAATGATGAACTTATCGTTAGCCTTGCTTATAAATTCGTAAATTTACCCTATGTAGATGAAGAAGATAGTCCAGCGCTAGTATTAACGATTGATGTTGATGAGCCGGACCTTAAATTGGTTGAAGCTCAATCCGAGTGGTTTTGTGATGATATTAACGCCTATGTTCAAGATAATGCAAAAGGTGGATGGAAGGATCAACTCGAGTCTATAGAGGACGATGATGACATATCTTATGTTCTAGTATTAAATGGAAAATTGTACTTCTAAGTATTTGAAGCTAACTTTCTCCAGCCATTGAATTAAAGAATTAAATCAACGTGAAGAAGTCGTCCTTTATAAATGTGTGAATTATAAAATTGTAGTTGAGATGGCGACGAACTTTGGCGCAAAAAGTGCGTGCATAAAATTGATAAAACGACATGTATTGTATCCTAATTACATCACACCTATTTTCAATATGTTTAATATCTTAACCATTGCCAAAGTATCTAACTCACAATAATCGAGCAAAGATTTTCTATACCTGTTAATTAAATCTTTATCATCCATCTCGCCAAGTATGGCAAATGCTTGCATTGCCTCCCCACCATTATGTATTAAATCTAAATTTTTGTACGCCTTTTCCATTTCAGGTACAAGCAATGGCAATACAACTTTAATACTGTATTTACCTTTCATTTCCGGCAAGTAATAATGCTTATTTTTGAATGGTTCAGCAAGGTCAACAATATTGTTACTAATGCATAATAAATGACTCTTATATTGACTAAATTGTCTTGCCAAACCCTCAAGTACCATTTTCTCAAAACTAGCATTGAAAGCAAGCACCGTTACATTTATGGGTATATCTCCAACTAATTGTTTAGCTAATGCCTCACGAGGATCGGTTCCTTCCTTGCCTAAAAACCCCCTATGCTCTAAAGGCTTATTTTTATGCTCAATATGCAATGAATACTGAAAAGGGATTTGTTGAAAAGGGCTGATACCTGCAAATTCTGGAATCGACTGTTGAAAAGTTTCAAAATCAAAATGGTATAAGGGGTAAGTCAGCAAACTTAAGAATGAGGCAATAGCACTTTTATCAATTTGAAGCTTGCCAGCTTTCGCGTACTTACAAGAATCAACGGAAAATTGTTGGTTTTTGCTTAACTTCATATCGTTAGGTATGTCTTCTACACTAACAATCCCTTGTTGGTACAGCTCTATTGCTTTTGATTCTTTAGTCAGAGAGAAAATATTAAAAACTGAATATTCTGGAATTCCCCTTTGCACTTTCCAGCAATAATCGAAAGCATCACATTCACGTGGATTCTTACAATGCCAGCCAATATCGTCGCTTGGTTCAGAGCTTCTATCGCTTAGGCACGCATTAAAAGATTTGAGTTTTGTTGGGATGTTATTTTGAAGTCTTAAAACTTCCTCTGTGACATCTTGATGAATAAATAATTCATTAAGGTTCAGCTCAGCACCTCTCACATAATCTGAATTCAATAAGGTAATTGAAACTTTGGACACGTTTAGACCGCGCCCATTCAATACATAATATTGAATGGAAACGTCTTGAATATAAATATCATTTACTTTTGCCTTCTTACAACTCCAAGTGGAGCTTTTAACCTCATAAATCTCATAATTACCATCAGCATCTTTATGCAAGATATCAGCCATTACAATTACGCCATCAAACTCAAAGGTTGCTTCATAAATGGTTTCTACCCCCTCAACAAGATATTGCCTAGTTAAGGAGATTCTTTTTTCACGGGTAGTGTCATCATAGAATATCCTTTTGCCGTTTGGGAATAAATCACAAGCCAAAGCACCCACTTTGTCGCCTGTCGAAAAGATGGCTGATGCTGTATCATCTGGTTTCTTAAGGACGCTACTTTGGTAAGTTTTTAACCAAAGCGATTTTTTGCATTGTAGCCCTCGCAAATAGAGGGACTTTGAGAGATCATTTGCCTTCATTTCCATCACCCACTGCTAATTTCCTTTAGAACGATTGGGGGGAGCCACTCCATTTAAGCCGGTTTATTCTTGTTGGGGCATTTCCCTATCAACCTTAATGAAAGCTAAGGAGATAATTCCAGTGTAGCAGGTCTGGCCACTACAAGCATGAGGGGTGCTAAAGTTAGGAGTTCCTCCTGTGATTCCGAGTGAATCGCCACTAGGCCATAATGCAGGCGGCAGCGGGTTAAAATTCTGTGCAACTGCTGAGGGTGCGGCTAAAAACTTGGATCACTAGGCTGGGCATTTATCCAGCCATTGCAGGGATAAAACCACACCGGACAACGGACACCCCTAAGGGGTGTGTCCTGTCCTGTCCCGTTGATGTGGCAAAGACAACAACGGACATGTCCCGCTAATGTCCCGTCTGTCCCACTCCCATAATGGCGTTAGAGGACAGTTCGCCACTGATTTTATTAAACACACCAACGGCTTGAGGGCTGAGGCTGAGAACTTCTATCCAATATTCATCATTTTCGACATCAACATAACCAAATTCAATAAGGGCGTCCTTGGCTCGCTTAAATGCCTTTCGTTTAGAGTCGTCATTATCGTGAGTCATTTTAATAAACGATTGATCACGCCATGCATCATTGGCAATTTTTATTGGGTCCGCATTAAGTTCAACATTAGCCTCTGCGGTAAGCCTACACAGTGCCTCAAACACCACCTGATGTTGAGGTGATAGTTTTTTGCCTTGCCCGCTAGATGTCTCGGCTTCGACGATAACCACAGAGGTTTCATTTTCACCAGTATCGTGCAGCCATGGTAGATCGATTTCTTTTGGCTCAAAAGCAAACTTCTTTGGTTTAGCCGCATCTTTCATCTTTTGACAAGAGACTTCCGACACATCATTAGACTTGCTGATTTGATATTCTATATCTATAGCCGCCCTGATTGAGCTTGATCCACGTGCCCGGCTTTTGTCACCATGGCCAGAATGATGCACCGTCATAATTAGGCATTCATACTTAGCCCTAAGTGCATCAAGATTGTTGAAATAAACAGCCATGTCTTCAGATGAGTTTTCATCAGCTGCCCCTAGGTTTCTATGCAAAGTATCAATGATGATAAGAGATAGCTGCCCATGCTCTTCAACAAAACCTTCGATGGCTTCGGTGACAGCCTCTACCGACTGCTTGTCAGTTAGCGATGCGCCAACGTCACTCACAACGATGGGTTTATCTGATAAGTCGATATTATTATGAATATCCCATGCTTTTAATCGACGTCTCAACCCAAAGTGGCCTTCACCTGCAATAATTACAACACCTCCCTGTTTGACTGGGTTGCCGCGCCAAGGGATTCCACATGCAATATGGCAGAACCAATCTAGCGCTAACAAACTTTTACCCGTGGCCGGATCTCCATTTATAAAACCTAAGCCTTCGGGCGGCAAATACCCCTTGATCAGCCATTTTAATGTAGGCGGCTGTTTCAATAGCTCGCCTATTGATGTGAGCTTAAACGGAATTTTAATAACCGGCGGGCGTAGGTCGTAGCGCGGCGGCGACATTTCAATTACTGTCTGGCCTTGATCAGTACTTGCGGGGGCTGGCATAATTTCGAATCCTTCTAAATTTCCATTCATTGCTTTTTCCTCATTCCATCCGTTAAGCCAGTAATTGCAGGCATCTTTAATTGCTGAGTTTGTGTCGCCGTTATGGCAAAGGACAGTGAAGGCGCTAAAGGCGTCATGTGCGCCAACTCCACCACCTTCGGTATAGAGTGGATCAGCTGAGCTTAGCGAGTGAACTCGCTGGCCTTTTACGCTTGCGCTAAATGAGCCTGACTCGCTATAAGGGTGACGGTACAGGTCGCCTCTCTGGTCATACCCAGCCTGCAACAACACCTCTTGCACAATATAGGATGCATTGAAGGCATCTATAGGTGACTTAAAGCCTTGGGCTAGACGCTCTGAGCGCCTCATTTGTGAGTTGTGAATGCTCTCAGCTATAGCCAGCTCTTTGGCCTTGATCACATCCTGCTTAGCCGCTATCGCATCCGAGAAGGCTTCTAGAGGGTCGAAATAAGGCCCTGTGCGGTTGCTTTTCGTCTCGTAGTGCTCGCCCTTGTTGGGCAAATAGAAGAGGCGTGCGGCTTCTTCGTTGCATCTGTCTGGGCATATGAAATAACTCTCAAGCTCATCGTTCAGTACTTGCTGGCATAGTTGCCATTCTTGCGGCCGTAGCGGCCTGCCTAGAGGGATAAGAATTCTAGATTTTGGCACATCTATAGTGGCTGACTTCGTTGTGTAAACTTCAAAACAACGCCCCTTTAGGATCACCTCTATAGTTTTAGCAAGCTCGCTTATCGCTGGGGGATACTTATCAATATCAGCCCACAACATCCAGTATTCGCCATCGGCTTCTTGGGCCTTAGCTTGCCTACTCAAAAACGTGCTACAAATAACCCATTGAGAGTTGGATTTCTCGACGTTCTGCGGGCAATCCACCATAGCCTTTATTTCATCCCAAACCGCCGTATCCAATGGCCTGTTCTTGGATGTGTGCTTAGCGCCGAAACCGCTGCATAGTTTGATGTTGTTCATACGCCCGCCTCGCATACAGTTACTTGAACCTGTTCTCTGGGAGTATTGATGCGGGAGTCTTCTATACGCTGCTCAACCCACGCATCAATTTCGGGTTCTATCCA
>Ga0233427_10000667_pt1 | contig 41844 bp, 41 predicted proteins | sample SI_118_April2016_5_FD_179885 | JGI IMG/M metagenome (GOLD analysis project Ga0233427, IMG submission 179885) | Seawater microbial communities from Saanich Inlet, British Columbia, Canada - SI_118_April2016_100_MG | ecosystem: Environmental > Aquatic > Marine > Inlet | place: Canada: British...
TTTTTTATAACTTTTTATAACTTTTTATAACTTTTTATAACCTGCTGATGTCGCTTGAAGTTGTTGATTTTAGTGCGTAAGGTGAAATTTAAGCGTATCACACGATTTTTTTAAGCGGTAAGTGTATGCATGAATATAACCTATAGGAGTGTCGAAATTGCTGACCCCTGTTGTTTTAGCCGGTGGTGTTGGTAGTCGTTTATGGCCTTTGTCACGAGAGTTCTATCCTAAACAGTTTATACCGTTGGTTGATGAAGATTTGACGATGCTGCAATTAGCGTTAACGCGGTTGCGGGGCCTTGATGCTTTGGCTGCGCCTATTGTGGTATGTAATGAGGCGCATCGATTTTTGGTGGCTGAACAATTGCGCCAACTTAATATCAATGATGCCAGTATTATTTTAGAGCCTGAGGCGCGAAATACCGCGCCGGCTGTGGCATTGGCAGCTTATCAAGCATTGACAAAGGATGAAGATGCAACGTTGTTAGTATTGGCTGCAGATCATTTGATTGGCTCTGTTGAGTCGTTCCATTCGGCTGTTGCGGTTGGTCGGCAGTGTGCTGAAAACGGACAGTTGGTTACCTTTGGTGTGCCACCTGAGCGACCTGAAACAGGCTATGGCTATATTCGCTGTGAAAAATCCACTGCAAGTCATCAGCTTATTCAGGAGTTTGTTGAAAAGCCTGACGCCGTGACGGCTGAAAAATATGTGGCCAGCGGTGATTATTATTGGAACAGCGGCATGTTTATGTTTCGTGCGCGCGTTTTACTTGAAGAACTGCAGCAATGGGCTCCAAATATTCAAGCGGTGTGTGAAGAGGCTTTCCGCACATTGCGTAAAGACTTAGATTTTTATCGTATTGCGGCAGAATCTTTCGCGCCATGCCCGAGTGAATCGCTTGATTATGCGCTAATGGAAAAAACTAAAAATGCAGTGATGGTGGCGCTACAAAGCGACTGGAATGACATGGGAAGTTGGTCGGCTCTTTGGGACGTGAGCGATAAGGATGATGCTCAAAATGCCGTTCAGGGTGACGTGATATTGGAAGCAGTAAATCATAGTTATGTGCGTGCTGAATCAAGGTTGGTTGCAGTGCAGGGTGTTGATAATTTGGTGGTGGTTGAAACAGCGGATGCGGTATTGATTGCTGATAAATCATGTGCTCAGGACGTTAAAAAATTAATCACAAGTCTTAAACAACAAAAACGCTCAGAATTGCAAGAGCATACTCAGGTATACCGACCATGGGGATCCTATGAGAGCATTGTGAGTGCGCCGCGTTTTCAAGCCAAGCGTATTGTTGTTAATCCGGGTGCAACGTTATCGTTGCAGTTGCACCATCACCGTGCGGAACATTGGGTGGTTGTAAAAGGTTGTGGACGTATAACGCGCGGTGATGAGGTTTTCCATCTTAATGAAGACGAGTCTACCTATATTCCCATTGGCATGAAGCATCGTTTGGAAAATCCAGGAGTTATTCCGCTAGAAATCATTGAGATTCAAACCGGTAGCTATTTAGGTGAAGATGATATTATCCGGTTTGATGATTGTTATGGCAGAGTAGAGTAGAGCGTGGTGCTATTCTCAGCTTGTTTAATCTTTTGTGCTAGGACACAGAGTATATTTTGAGGATGATTTTTTGATCATGGATTCTAGTGTTTCAGGTTGCCGTATGAGCTTTTAAAATAGCGGCGTGGTTTTAGATTAAAAAACGTTGTGTTTGGGTGTTGACCTAACTATGAAACGTAATTACTATACGCGCCTCATTGAGTTGATCCCCGATAGCTCAGTTGGTAGAGCAGCGGACTGTTAATCCGCCTGTCGCTGGTTCGAGTCCAGCTCGGGGAGCCATATTTTAAAGCCGACGTTTACGTCGGCTTTTTTTTGCCTGATGTTTTTGCCTGTGTGTTATTGGTGCGCAGACATGTGGGGCTCCATTAGTCGAAATGCGCTTAAAACAGTCGATAATGCAGTCCTGCCTAGGCTTATTTGCTGTGTCTCTATTTTTCGCCTACGGGTGGCCATTGGAATGTTTTTTCTGGTTTTGGCTTGGCTCGTTACGTTATGCTGACGCTTCGCTATATTAAATGGTTGTTTGTGCCGGGCGTGGAACCCGTATTTAAAACTAGCGTTTAAAATCAGAGTTTGAAAGTCGTCTTTGAGGAAAGTATGTCGATTGATTTTAAAGTCGTTTCACCCTTTCAGCCTGCGGGTGATCAGCCTGCGGCGATTGCACAGCTGCAGCAAGGGGTTGATGCTGGTTTGGCTTGTCAAACGCTGCTGGGCGTGACGGGCTCGGGGAAGACTTTTACCGTCGCTAATGTTATCGCTGAATCGCAGCGACCTGCGTTAGTGATGGCGCCTAATAAAACCTTAGCGGCTCAACTTTATGGCGAGTTCAAAGAGTTTTTCCCAGATAATGCCGTTGAGTATTTTGTTTCCTACTACGATTATTATCAGCCCGAGGCCTATGTTCCTGCTTCCGATACTTTTATTGAAAAAGATGCGTCGGTTAATGAGCATATTGAGCAAATGCGGTTGTCAGCGACTAAGGCGTTGTTGGAGCGCAAGGACGCCATTGTGGTGGCGACGGTGTCGGCTATTTATGGCTTAGGTGATCCTGGCGCGTACCTGAAAATGGTCATGCATCTTGATCGTGGTGATCGCGTTGATCAACGCGGTATCCTTCGTCGTTTGGCAGAGTTGCAGTACAAGCGCAATGATGTTGAGTTGCACCGAGCCACCTACCGGGTGCGTGGTGATGTGATTGATATCTATCCGGCTGAATCTGACAGGGATGCGGTACGTATTGAATTGTTTGATGATGAAATTGAATCCATTGCTATCTTTGACCCGCTGACGGGCGAAGTGCTGAAGCGCTTGCCACGGATTACAATCTACCCCAAAACTCACTATGTAACACCTCGAGAGACGTTGGTGGGTGCCACAGAGAAAATTAAGGCGGAGTTAAAGGAGCGGCTAATTCAGCTACGTAATAACGATAAATTAGTGGAGGCGCAGCGCTTAGAGCAACGTACTAATTTTGATATGGAAATGATCTTAGAGCTGGGCTATTGCAACGGTATTGAAAACTACTCACGCTATCTTTCTGGTCGGCCAGATGGTGAAGCGCCGCCGACGTTATTTGATTATTTACCCGATAACGCGCTGCTGATGGTTGATGAGTCCCATGTCACTATTCCGCAATTAGGGGCCATGTATAAAGGGGATCGTTCGCGTAAGGAAACGCTAGTGGAATATGGCTTTCGTTTACCCTCAGCACTTGATAATCGTCCTATGCGTTTTGATGAGTGGCAGCAGGTGGCGCCGCAAACGGTTTTTATTTCGGCCACGCCTGGTCCTTACGAGGAAGAGCATGCTGGACAGGTGGTCGATCAGGTGGTGCGACCAACTGGACTTCTTGACCCTGTTATTGAAATTCGTCCCGCTAGTACGCAGGTGGATGACTTGTTATCAGAAATTAATCGACGTGTCGCTAATGGTGAGCGAGTACTGGTAACGGTGTTGACCAAACGTATGGCTGAGGACCTTGCTGAATATTACGATGAGCATGGGGTGAGAGTTCGTTATTTGCACTCAGACATTGATACTGTAGAACGCGTAGAGATTATTCGCGACCTTCGTATTGGTGAATTCGATGTGCTGATAGGCATTAATTTATTGCGTGAAGGCTTGGATATCCCTGAGGCATCATTGGTGGCGATTTTGGATGCGGATAAAGAGGGTTTTTTGCGCTCGGAGCGATCTTTGATCCAAACCATTGGTCGGGCTGCCCGTAATGCTAATGGCACGGCGATTTTGTATGCTGACCGAGTGACCGGTTCAATGCAGCGGGCTATGACTGAAACAGCCCGTCGCCGTGAGAAACAGCAGGCCCATAATGAGGAAAATAACATTACGCCACGCGGTATCATCAAGTCTGTGCAGGATATTTTGGATGGTGCAGTAACGCCTGGTTCGCGTAGTAAACAGAGCAAGCGAGTTGCCGAACCCTTGGCAGATTATGATGTGGATATCGATAAATTGACCTCGGCACAGTTAGGTAAGTTATTGACCCAGCTCGAAGATAAGATGTACGAAGCGGCTAAAAACATGAAGTTTGAAGAGGCGGCTAATTATCGAGATAAAATTTCAGCACTGAATGCCAATATGTTGGGTTGACGTATGGCAATGCTTGATGCCGTTGATGTTGCGTAAACGCCCTGATGTTATTTGAGCGCGCTGATCGTCGTCACCTCTCGCGGTAACTGCTGTTTAAAAGATAATTTTGCTTGAGGGCGTAGTAGACAGGTGGTATCTTACGACCCTTAATTTTTCGGGCAAATTTGCAGGCGCGTAGCTCAGTTGGTTAGAGCACCACCTTGACATGGTGGGGGTCGGTGGTTCGAATCCACTCGCGCCTACCAGTTTTTAACTGGTAGGGTCATGTCGATATCGCACGTTATTATCTCCTTCGCCTTTCTTTGCATTGAATTTTGCCTTAATTAGAATTATTTGCTTTTTATCAAACAAGGAGAAGCAGTGTGAAACCAGCCGTTAGAGTCACAGTAACAGGTGCCGCTGGCAATATTGCCTATTCCCTTCTATTTAAGATTGCCGCTGGCGAAATGCTGGGCGACGATCAACCCGTTATTCTGCAGCTGGTGGAAATCCCTCAGGCGATGAAAGCGCTGCGTGGCGTTGCCATGGAGCTGGAAGATTGTGCCTTCCCTTTGCTGCAACAAGTCAGTATTCATGATAATCCAGAAGAAGGTTTTAAGGGTGTACACTATGCTTTATTAGTCGGCGCACGTCCCCGTGGTCAAGGCATGGAGCGCGCAGATTTGTTGGCAGCAAATGCAGCGATTTTCTCTGTACAGGGTAAGGCGCTTAACGATTATGCTAACCCCGATGTGAGAGTGCTGGTGGTGGGTAACCCTGCCAATACCAATGCCTTAATTGCCAGTCGTAATGCGCCGGACTTATCTCCGGGTAGATTTACTGCGATGACACGTCTGGATCATCAGCGAACTAAAGGTATTCTTGCTAACCGTTTGGCTACCAGTGTTTGTGAGGTGAAGGGGGTGACTATTTGGGGTAATCACTCGGCCACCCAATATCCTGATTTACATCATGCTTTGGTACATGGTGAGCCGGTACTGTCGCTGCTTGATGAGGACTGGTATCAACAATCATTTATTCCTTTAGTGCAGGAGCGCGGTGCCGCTATTATTAATGCGCGTGGTGCCTCCAGTGCTGCCTCGGCAGCGCAGGCCGCTATAGCTCATATGCGTAGCTGGGCGCTTGGTACTGGCGAAGACTGGGTTAGTATGGCAATCCCTAGTGATGGCAGTTATGGCGTTGCCACGGGTATTATTTACTCTTTCCCTGTACGTTGTAACTATGGGCGTTATGAGATTGTTCAGGGCTTAGAGTTGAATGCATTTTCACAGCAGCGCATTAAAGCAACAGAGCGGGAGTTGTTAGATGAAATGGCTGCCGTTGAGCACCTGTTGCCGAAGGAGACGGCTGCGCGAATGAGCGATCCTTTTAATCGCGCTGAAGGGGTAGATGAGATTGACGACGAATGTTTACGAGCCGCGCCGATAGTCGTTAAGACCGACAGAATCTGTTAGACTGACCAACATCGACGCTTCTTGCTAATAAGTTTAAGAGCGTTAACACTATTTTAGCACCCATATTTGGTTCGCCAGTGTGGGTGTTTTTATTTTTCTAATAAAATGAGATCTCAGGATAACGTAACGAGCGAAGCCAAGACGAGGCGAAAAGCGGAGTTTGCTGGTGTAAACGAGCACTTTAAGTCTCTTTTTAACACCGTATAAGGTGAATGGAGCTTGCTCCAGAGAGGATGCCCTGGGGTATTGGTGAGCGCAGTAGTTATGCTGAGGTCTTAAGATCTCATGTGACCTTTGGTAGGGGTCACCACTGAAAAAGGACAATATATGCCTGTTATTACCCTCCCTGATGGTTCTGAGCGCCATTTTGACAACCCTGTTTCCGTCTTTGAAGTAGCCACTGATATTGGCCCCGGACTTGCCAAAGCAACATTAGGTGGCACGGTTAATGGTGAGCCGGTGGACGTGCATGATGTGATTTCTGAAGATGCCGAATTGGTACTTTTCACCCCTAAGGATGATGCTGGGGTGGAAATTATTCGCCACTCCTGTGCGCATTTGTTAGGTCACGCTATTAAGCAATTATGGCCTGATACACAGATGGCCATTGGGCCGGTGATCGAAAATGGCTTCTATTACGACATTGATTTGGAACACCGTATTACTGAAGATGATTTGCTTGCGCTAGAAGAGCGTATGAAAAAATTGGTTAAAACTCAGTATGATGTTGTTAAGAAAAAAGTGAGTTGGCAGGAAGCGCAGGATGTCTTTGCTGAGCGCGGTGAGACTTATAAACAGCAAATTTTACAACAGGATATTGATCAGGCCGACTCGCCGGGTTTGTATTACCACGAAGAATACGTCGATATGTGTCGTGGCCCGCATGTTCCCAATATGCGTTTCTGTGAACATTTTAAACTGATGCGTATCTCGGGCGCTTATTGGCGCGGTAATTCCGACAATAAGATGTTGCAGCGCATTTATGGCACCGCTTGGGCTGATAAAAAGCAACTTAAAAAACATCTAAATTTTCTTGCAGAGGCCGCTAAGCGAGATCATCGCAAGCTGGCCAAGAAAATGGATTTATTCCATCTGCAGGAAGAGGCTCCTGGCATGGTGTTCTGGCATCCGAAGGGCTGGTCAGTCTATCAGGCGGTTGAGCAGTATATGCGTAATGTGCAGCGCAGTAACGGTTATCAGGAAATTAAAACGCCACAGCTAGTGGATTTTAGTCTTTGGCAGCGCTCGGGTCATGCGGATAAGTTTGGTGACGAAATGTTTACGTCCCATTCGGAAAATCGTGATTATGCGGTAAAACCGATGAATTGCCCCTGTCATGTGCAGGTATTTAATCAGGGTTTGCGTAGCTATCGTGATTTACCATTACGTTTAGCTGAGTTTGGCTGTTGTCACCGTAATGAGCCATCGGGTACTTTACAGGGCTTGATGCGGGTACGCGGTTTTGTGCAGGATGATGCACATATTTTTTGTAGTGAAGCGCAAATTCAGGAAGAGGTAGCGACTTTTATTGATCTTCTGTATAGCGTGTACCGTGATTTTGGTTTTGATGATGTCATTGTTAAATTATCAACGCGACCAGAACAACGTGTTGGCTCCGATGAGGTGTGGGATAAGGCTGAGGAAGCATTGCAGCTAGCCTTGGATAACAAAAATATTGGCTGGGATTTGCAGCCGGGTGAAGGGGCTTTTTATGGGCCTAAAATTGAATTTTCCCTGAAGGATTGCCTCGGTCGAGTATGGCAATGTGGCACAATTCAGGTTGATTTCTCGATGCCGGGGCGTCTGGATGCGCAATTTGTTGCCGAGGATGGTAGCCGTCAGGTGCCGGTGATGTTGCACCGTGCAATTCTGGGTTCTTTTGAGCGTTTTATTGGTATTTTGATCGAACATTTTGCTGGCGCCTTCCCTGCATGGTTGGCGCCAAATCAGGCGGTAATTATTAATATTACCGACAGTCAGGCTGAATATTGCCAGAATATTGAAAAAACCTTGAAAAATAAAGGATTTAGGGTGTTCTCGGACTTGAGAAACGAGAAGATCGGCTTTAAAATTCGCGAGCACTCAATTCAGAAGATTCCCTATGTGTTAATTGTGGGAGATAAAGAGATGGAGACTGGCAATGTTGCAGTTCGCACCCAACAGGGTGAAGATCTTGGATCTATGTCAATTGATGCATTTTGTGAAAGACTGACGGCAGACGTTCATCGTCTGGGCCGTTCAGGTTAACAATAGACTTTAGGAGAATTCGTCAAAATAATGAGTAAAGGCAAATCAAAAAAAGCCACCATCAATGGTGATATCGAGGCCAAAGAAGTTCGACTCGTTGGTGCTCTAGGAGAGCAAGTCGGTATTGTATCCATTGACGAAGCGTTAGCAGCAGCGGCGCTGGCAAAATTGGATCTGGTAGCAATTGCTCCAGATGCTCAGCCACCTGTTTGTAAAGTAATGGACTACGGCAAAAAGCTCTTTGACGAAAAGAAACAGCAAGCGGCTAATCGCAAAAAAGCGCGACAGACGCAGGTTAAGGAAATTAAGTTTAGACCAGGGACGGAAGAAGGGGATTATCGGGTAAAACTACGCAACCTGATACGTTTCCTTAATAACGGGGATAAAACCAAGGTAACCTGTCGGTTCCGCGGCCGTGAAATGGCCCACCAGGATATTGGCTTGGCTCTAATGCTTCGAGTTGCTAAAGATCTCGAAGAATATGGAGCTGTAGAACTTCAGCCAAAACCTGAAGGTCGACAAATTACCATGGTGCTAGCCCCAAACAAGAAGAAGTAATAACAGTTTTTAATTGTTGTTTACTTTATAACTAAATAGAAAGACCGAATGCGGAGTTTTAAATGCCAAAGATTAAATCAAATAGTGGGGCAGCCAAGCGTTTTAAGAAAACGGCGAATGGCTTCAAACACAAACAATCCTTCAGAAGTCACATTCTGACCAAGAAAAGCACAAAGCGTAAACGTCAGCTTCGTTGTATGCAGCAGGTCCATGCCGCAGACAAAGCACTGATTCAACGTATGTTGCCAAACTTGTAATTGACCGAATTTCTGAGAGGATTAAGCTATGCCACGCGTTAAAAGAGGTGTGACGGCTCATAAACGTCACAAGAAAGTATTAAAACAAGCTAAAGGTTATTACGGTGCTCGAAGCCGTGTATACCGCGTTGCCAAACAGGCAGTTATTAAAGCCGGTCAATATGCATACCGTGACCGTCGTCAGCGTAAACGTCAATTCCGTGCTTTGTGGATTGCTCGTATTAACGCTGCAGCTCGTATCAATGGTGTTTCTTACAGCCGTTTGATTGCTGGTCTGAAAAAGGCATCGATCGAAATCGATCGTAAAATGCTGGCAGACTTGGCTGTTCAGGAAAAAGCGGCTTTTGCTGCTATTGCTGAAAAAGCAAAACAAGCTTTGGCTGCCTAATCACTGGTGAATTACAGTGATTGATTGTCTATTGTAGTGTGTGTTTTAGCTACGCTGAAGGGACAATTATAGAAAAGACTTAATAGGGGGTGGAGCTGATTCTTCACTCCCTATTTTTTTGTAGTAGTAGAGACCTTTGCACGAAGTAGGTGACGGGATAAAATGACTAAAAATCGCCTGATTTTTGTTGGAAAATTTGCCAATAGCTTGCTATTAGCTGCATTTCCCGCCTCAATCAGACTATTTTTATCTCATTTATGCCCAGTGGGGTATTTTTCCTTCGCCGCCTCTTCGTGCAAAGGTCTCTTGTAGAGAGCTTTGCATAACTGTTAGTAATAGTTTTAGACGGTGATGCAAAGCTTTTTAGAGGAAAATGAAATGGAACACCTGAGTGTCCTTGTTGAGCAAGCACTGGCTGCCGTTGATGAGGCAACTGATGAACAGGTACTTGAACAGTTGCGTGTTCAGTATTTGGGTAAAAAAGGCGAGATCACTCAGCTACTTAAAAGCTTGGGTAAGCTCTCGGCCGATGAACGTCCCGCAGCGGGCGCTAAAATCAACGTTGCGAAGCAGCAGGTTAATGATTGTATTTCTGAGCGTAAGGCCAATTTAAGTGCTAGCGCATTAAATGAGAAGCTGGCTAGCGAGACTCTTGATGTTACCTTACCTGGTCGCGGTGAGCGCTGTGGTAACTTGCATCCGGTGACTCGCACCATGGAACGGATTGAAGAATTCTTTGCCAATATGGGTTATGACGTTGCCCAAGGCCCTGAAATTGAAGATGACTATCACAATTTTGAAGCGCTAAATATTCCCTCGCATCATCCAGCACGCGCTATGCATGATACTTTTTATTTTGATGCGCATACCTTACTGCGTACCCACACGTCACCTGTTCAGGTGCGTATTATGGAAGATCAGCAGCCCCCGTTACGTGTCATTTGCCCCGGGCGTGTTTACCGCTGTGACTCCGATTTGACGCATACACCGATGTTTCATCAGGTGGAGGGGTTGGTGGTGGATAAAGAGGTTAATTTTGCGCAACTCAAGGGAACCGTTGAAGAGTTTCTTAAGGTGTTCTTTGAGAAAGAGTTAGCGGTACGTTTCAGGCCGTCTTATTTCCCCTTTACTGAGCCATCAGCAGAAGTCGATATTGCCTGTGTGATGTGTAATGGCGAAGGCTGCCGAGTGTGCTCTCATACCGGCTGGCTAGAGGTTATGGGGTGCGGTATGGTGCACCCTAATGTCTTTAAGTCTGCTGGTATTGATAGTGAAGAGTTTAGTGGTTTTGCCTTTGGCATGGGCGTTGAGCGGCTAGCAATGTTGCGTTACGGGGTTAATGATCTGCGGCTTTATTTTGAAAATGATTTAAAGTTTTTATCGCAGTTTAATTAGTATTAATTTGTTATTTCGAATGTATGTGAAAAATCTTGTTTGAGTAGGTCAAAATAAGATCTCTCCCTTGTCGTCGAGATGACAGCGTGAATGTAGGCGCTTTAGGCGAAGTTGAAACCACAGCGTACCAATGCCCAGTAGCTTGCTGCGGGGATATTTATCAAAAGATTAGGTTAAGACATGAAGGTCAGTGAGCAGTGGCTTAGAGAGTGGGTAAACCCCCGTATTGATTCCGACGAACTGGTTGAACAGCTCACCATGGCTGGCTTGGAGGTGGATGGCATAGAACCAGTGGCCGGTGAGTTTAAAGGCGTAGTTGTTGCTGAAATACAGCAGGCAGAACAACATCCTGATGCGGATAAACTGAGAGTATGTCAGGTTAGTAATGGCGCTGAGATTTTTCAGGTGGTTTGCGGTGCGGCTAATGCGCGAGCGGGAATTAAGGTGGCATTGGCTGAAGTGGGCGCGGTGTTGCCCGGCAGTTTCAAAATAAAAAAAGCTAAACTCCGAGGTGTTGAGTCCCATGGCATGTTGTGCGGTGCGGATGAAATTGGTTTGGGTGAAAAATCTGAAGGCATTATGGAACTGCCTGCTGATGCACCGATTGGTGCCGATATTCGTTGTTATTTGAAGCTCGAAGACAATGTGATCGATATTGATTTGACGCCGAATCGTGGCGATTGCTTGAGTATTGCGGGTCTGGCCCGTGAAGTTGGTGTGTTGAATAAAGTCGATGTCACCACTTTGGTAATTAATGAGGTGCCGGCGGTACACAGTGAATGCCATGAAGTGATCGTCGAGGCAGACACAGACTGCCCCCGTTATGTGGGGCGGGTGATTAAGGGCGTCGATGTTACGGTCCAAACACCTTTGTGGATGGTGGAGCGCCTGCGTCGTTCGGGTATTCGTTCCGTTGATCCGGTTGTTGATGTGACTAACTATGTGTTGCTTGAACTTGGTCAGCCCATGCATGCTTTTGACAAAGATAAACTGCAGGGGCCAGTTCGGATACGTACCGCAAGTGTGGGAGAGAAGCTGACACTATTGGATGAACAGGAAGTAGCCCTAACGGTGGGCACGCTGCTTATTGCTGACGATTCCGGCCCGCTTGCAATGGCTGGCGTGATGGGCGGTGCTGCGACGGGCGTTAGCTCACAAACAAAAAATATTTTTTTAGAAAGTGCCTTTTTTAAACCAACAACGATTGCTGGCAAAGCGCGTAGTTATGGTTTACACACCGATTCTTCACATCGTTTTGAACGTGGTGTTGATTTCGTTTTACAGCGCCAAGCTGTTGAGCGCGCGACAGCCTTGCTGTTGGCTATCACTGGCGGTGCAGCGGGGCCAATTATTGAGGTGGTTTGTGAAGAAAAGCTGCCACAATGGCATGTCGTTAGCCTGCGTGAAGCACGGGTCAAAAGTTTGTTGGCACTGGATATCGGTGCTGAAGAAATTGTCGATATTTTAGTGCGCCTTGGTTTGGGCGTTAAGGAAGTGGCGAGTGGAGAGTGGTCTGTTTCAGTGCCATCCTATCGTTTTGATATTGCTATTGAAGCCGATTTGATTGAAGAGTTGGCACGTATTTACGGCTATAACCGTTTGCCAGTTTGCGCACCGACGGCAACGCTAACGCCAAAGCCGAGTAATGAAGCGAAGGTATCATTGAAAAACTTACGGCGTGTGTTATTGGCGCGCAGTTATAATGAAGCCATCACCTATAGTTTTGTAGATCCCAAAATGCAGCGTCATTTTGATCCTTCGGAACAGGTCATTGCGCTGGCTAATCCAATTTCAGCGGATATGTCGGTTATGCGTACGTCACTGTGGCCTGGGTTGGCGCAGGCGTTGCAATACAACCAGAATCGTCAGCAGCAACGAGTGCGTCTTTTTGAAAGTGGTTTGACCTTCAAACGAGGTGAGTCAGGGATTGAGCAGGACGCTAAAATTGGTGGCATTATTGCCGGCGGTCGTGCTGCTGAAAATTGGCTTGAAAAGCATGAATCGGTTGATTTCTACGATGTAAAAGGTGACGTTGAAACATTGCTGGCTATGGGTGGTTCAGCGCAGGATTTTTCTTTCCGTTCAAAAACACACCATGCGCTACACCCAGGCCAGTCAGCTGCCATTTTCAGGAGTGAAGAAGAAATCGGTTATGTAGGGGCTCTGCACCCGGTGATTGAGGCAGCACTTGGTCTGAATGGCCCGGTTTATTTATTTGAGGTTGCGCTATCTAGTATAGAACAGGGACGTACAGCCAGCTTTACAGAGCTATCTAAATTTCCAGAAGTGCGTAGAGATTTGGCGATACTTGTTGCTAGTGCCACCGAGCTTTCGGCAATTATTGATGTGATTAAAGCTTCAGCAGGGGAGTACTTAACCGATGTGTGCCTGTTTGATCTTTATGATGGTCAAGGTGTTGAGCCCGGTCAGAAAAGTTTGGCATTAGGGTTGACCTGGCAGCACGCATCACGCACTCTTAATGATCAAGAGATATCAGTAGTTATTGATTGTATTATCAACAACTTAGAAAAACAATTTAGTGCAAAATTGAGGGGCTAGTAAATGGGAGCTCTAACCAAAGCAGCTATCGCAGAAAAGCTGTTTGATGAATTAGGTTTAAATAAGCGTGAAGCCAAAGAGATTGTTGAGATGTTTTTTGGTGAGGTGCGTAATAGTTTAATTAATAACGATCAGGTCAAGTTATCCGGTTTTGGTAACTTTGGTCTGCGTGATAAAAAAGAACGACCAGGACGCAACCCTAAAACGGGGGAAGATATTCCTATTAGTGCGCGGCGAGTGGTTACTTTTCGCCCTGGTCAAAAATTAAAAGCAAAAGTTGAAGACTATGCTGGAACCAAGTCATAACGACGAATTACCACCTATTCCGGGGAAACGTTATTTCACTATTGGTGAAGTCAGCGAACTGTGCAATGTTAAGCCGCATGTGTTGCGTTACTGGGAACAGGAGTTCTCACAGCTTAGCCCAGTAAAGCGTCGCGGTAACCGGCGTTATTACCAGCGCCAAGACGTGCTTATTATTCGCCAGATACGTAGTTTTCTCTATGATCAGGGTTTCACTATTGGCGGTGCTCGCCAGCGATTTAGCAGCGAAGATGTGAAGGATGATACTTGCCAGTCACAACAATTGATTAAGCAAATGGTGGTTGAACTCGAAGATGTTCTCAGTTCGCTTAAGGCTTGATTTAGCGACTTAATATTAATCGTTGTCATATCCCACTACTGGTTTCAACGGTGCCTTTCTTAGGGTATGATTTGCGCCGTTTCTAAAATCAGAAAACCAAATTTCGGGGCGTAGCGCAGTCTGGTAGCGCACTACACTGGGGGTGTAGTGGTCACAGGTTCAAATCCTGTCGTCCCGACCATTTTCTTTTATACTTCAAATGTTGACGGACCGCGGCAGTATCCAAGCTCTGCTTATGCTGGTGTGGTTTGATATTCTCATGTGCCGAGTCCTTTGTACGGCAATATTTAACAATTCAATTGCCGTGTTAAAGTAATGCAAACAGACACTGGGTTTTGTCACCGTTACACTGAGCAAAGTAGGATTACAATCTTTTAAGAATCGGATAAGTTTAAGCTATATTAAGCGACTTATAATAAACTGAGGTCTACAACCCTAGTATACGGATAATACGATGCAACTAGATAAGTTGTTGGGCGAGATTAGGGCATGTCAGGCGTGTGAGGCTGACTTACCCTTTGCGGCTAAGCCGGTGTTGAGTTTGTCTGATTCAGCTAAATTGTTAATTATTGGTCAGGCGCCGGGTTTGCGTGTGCATGAATCGGGTGTTGCGTGGAATGACCCGAGTGGTGAGAGATTACGAGAGTGGATGGGGGTTGATAAGACGGTGTTCTATGATAGCCGTTTAGTGGGTATTTTACCCATGGGCTTCTGTTATCCGGGTAAGGGTAAAAATGGTGATTTACCACCACAACCCCAGTGTGCGAAATTATGGCGTAAATCACTGCATGCACATTTGACGAATGTGAAACTGACGCTTCTCATTGGCCAATACGCGCAGCGTTATTATTTAGGCAAAGAGTCCGAAATTGCTGGTGGACTTGGGGACTGCTTTAGTCATCGCCCCGGTAATGGCTTTGTATCTCTCACTGAAACGGTGAAAAATTGGCAGTTTTATCTGCCACAGTTTTTGCCGCTACCTCATCCATCGCCTCGCAATAATATTTGGTTGCGTAAAAACCCATGGTTTGAACAGCAAGTTTTGCCGGTATTACGCGGTTGTGTCAAAGAAGTATTGCAACTGTAAAAGCGCCTGCCATTTCAGTGGCGCAAAGGCAGTTGGCACGCTATGGTGTCGTTTAACAAATAACCGAGATAAAATAATGACGGTCCAACAAACCATTGAAGAAAAGCTGCAGCAGGCATTTACACTGCAACACCTTGAGGTGATTAACGAAAGTCATCAACACAATGTGCCGGCTAATTCTTCGACTCATTTCAAGGCTATTATGGTTTCTGAAGATTTTGATGGTAAAGGTTTGGTGGCACGTCATCAGTTAGCTTATAAAGTGCTCAGTCATGAGCTGCAGAACGGTGTGCATGCCCTTTCTTTGCACATGCATACGGGCTCAGAGTGGTGCAAAAAAAATGGTTCTGCGCCTTTGTCACCGCCGTGTATGGGTGGTGAGAAGTGATTAATCGATTAGTCGCATCAGCACTTTAAGGCGTTTTTTTTGTCTTTTTTGTTTCCTTTCAGCTTACGCTATTCGGCTTTATGCCAACCTTTCAATATGCTGGTTTTATTTATTTCCCCCCTTTTTTTCGTTACACTTTCTGCCCTTAAATTAAGCATTAGAACTAAGACTTAACAGGTTATGTTATGACTGAATGTGTGGTTGCTGCACTGTATAAATTTGTCACGCTGGATGACTATGAAGACCTGAAAAGTCCGTTGCAAAATTTTTGTAATGATGCGCATTTAAAGGGCACCTTGTTATTGGCTCAGGAGGGTATTAATGGCACCGTTGCAGGCTCACGAGCCGCAGTTGATGCACTGTTAACCTACTTTAAGAACGATGTGCGCCTGGCTGATATTGGCAGCAAAGAGTCCCGTACTGAAGAAAACCCCTTTTATCGCATGAAGGTAAAATTGAAGCGTGAAATCGTTACGTTGGGTGTTGAAGGCATTGATCCTAATAAGGCCGTGGGCCAATATGTGAAACCGCAAGATTGGAATGCGTTAATTAATGACCCAGAGGTGGTGCTGGTTGATACGCGTAATGATTATGAAGTTGATATTGGTTCCTTTAAGGGGGCAGTGAACCCCAATACCACAAACTTCAGAGAGTTTCCGGCGTATGTGCAGGACAACCTAGACCCTAACAAACATAAAAAAGTAGCGATGTTTTGTACCGGTGGAATTCGTTGTGAAAAGGCCTCAGCTTACATGCTTAGTGAAGGTTTTGAGGAGGTTTACCATTTGCAGGGCGGCATCCTTAAATACCTTGAGGAAGTCTCTGAAGACGATACCCAATGGGAAGGCGAGTGCTTTGTGTTTGATAACCGTGTATCGGTTAATCACCGTTTGGAGCAGGGCGATTATGATCTGTGTCATGCCTGTAGACACCCTATTTCGGAACGAGATAAAACATCGCCTCACTATCAAATTGGAGTATCTTGTCATTATTGTATTGACGACAAAACGGCGGCTGATCGAGCGCGTTTTGCTCAACGTCAGCAACAAATTGAATTGGCCAGTGAGCAGGGGAAACACCATATTGGTTTGAGTGCTCAAGAGGTTGATGAGGCACGCCTTGAAAAGGCTGCCAAGCAAGCCGAACTTAAGGTGCGCTCCTGTGCTGGACAAAAGCAAAGAGATAAAAAGAATACCCTCTAAAGAGTATCGTGCGAGATAAATCAGCTGGCCAAATCCATGGGTTGCTATGTTAAAAGAAAAGCAAGACACGACTAAAGTTAACACTTTTAGCTGGTCTTATATTAGTTCCATAGCATTAGCTCATCGTCGGGAATTATTTATTGCCAATATCGTTGCTGTGTTGGCAACGCTTGCCAGTGTTCCTATCCCAATGCTGATTCCGTTTTTGGTTGATGAAATATTGCTTGATAAGCCGGGTTTTTTGATTGCTACAACGCACCTCTTAATACCGCAGTCTTGGGCGAGTCCCTTTCTTTATATTATTGCCGTGCTGACTGTTAGCGTTCTGATGCGCTTGATTGCGCTAATGTGTAATGTTTGGCAAAGTTGGCAATTTGCTGGCATCGCTAAAGATATTATTTATCGGATGCGTGGTCAGCTGTTGCTGCGGTTGCCAAAGATTTCCATGGCTGAATATGAAACCCTTGGTAGTGGGGCAGTGGCAACGCACTTCGTCACTGATATGGATGCTGTTGATGATTTTATCAGCAAAACGCTGAGTAAGTTTTTGGTGGCCGTGTTGAGTATTATCGGTGTTGCCGTTGTGTTGTTGTGGTTACATTGGCAATTGGCACTTTTTATTCTGTTGTTTAATCCGTTAGTCATTTATTTCACTACCGTGTTTGGTAAAAACATCAAAAAGTTGAAGGTCAATGAGAATAATGCCTACAGTATTTTTCAAGGGGCGTTGGCTGAAACGTTAGAATCGGTGCAACAAATTCGTGCCAGTAATCGTGAAAAACATTACGTGAAGGACCTGGTTAAGCAGGCTAAAGCAGTTCGTAATCGCTCGGTTTCCTTTGAATGGAGAAATGATGCAGCCAGTCGGCTCAGTTTTCTCGTTTTTCATCTGGGGGTCGATGTTTTTCGTTCGGTTGCCCTGTGTATGGTCATTTTGTCAGATCTTAGTATTGGTGAAATGTTTGCGGTATTCGGATATCTCTGGTTTATGATGGGTCCGGTTCAAGACGTTCTTAACATCCAGTATGCTTGGTATAGTGCTAACGGTGCATTGGAGCGCATTAATCGCATGTTTAAGTTGCGAGATGAACCTGCATATCCCCATCGCGAAAATCCTTTCCAAGGCAAGTCCAGCGTTGCTATAGGCATTCACCATGCCTGTTTTTCCTATGACCCCCAGACCCCAGTATTAAAAGGGGTATCTTTGAATATTGCGGCTGGCGAAAAAGTAGCATTGGTGGGCGCCAGTGGTGGCGGTAAATCGACATTGGTGCAGGTGTTGCTTGGATTTTATCCTATGAGTTCTGGAGAGGTTTTGTTTGATGGCGTGCCGGTTACTGATATAGGCCTTGATGTGGTGCGAGACAATGTCGCCACGGTACTTCAGCACCCAATATTGTTTAATGATACGGTGCGTTCTAATTTGGCAATGGGCCGTGATTTTTCAGACGATGCACTTTGGCAAGCTTTACAAATCGCACAGTTAAAACCTGTTGTGCTGGAAATGGATGACGGTTTGGATACTGTGGTGGGGCGTCAGGGTGTGCGCCTGTCGGGTGGCCAACGTCAGCGGATGGCTATTGCCCGTATGATTTTATCGGATCCGAAGGTAGTGGTTTTGGATGAGGCGACCTCAGCGCTGGATGCGCAAACAGAGTTCTCGTTGCATAAGGCGATGGCGGATTTTCTTAAAGAGCGAACAACACTTATCATTGCGCACCGTTTAAGTGCAGTGAAGCAGGCTGATCATGTTTATGTGTTTGAGGATGGCTTGATTAGTGAGCAGGGTCGCCATGAAGACTTATTAGCGCAAGAGGGCCTTTATGCCAAACTGTATGGTGAATATCAGTAGTTATTAAAGGAGACCTCAGCATAACTACTGCGCTTGCCAATACGTTATGTTGAGGTCTCTATAAGGTGATTAAACAATTGCCTATCAGGTGATGCGCAATTATTAATCAGAGGGGCGACCATTTGTATATCCTAATGATTATTGGTGCTTGTGTGACGCTGTATTTTATTTTACGGCACCTGTTTCGCATCAATCCTCAAATTTTCACTCGTTATTTTTTCTTTACTCTGGTGGCACTGCTTACTCTAGCGTTGACCTTTTTAGCGATTAGCGGGCGTTTATCTTGGTTGTGGGCTTTGTTTGTTGGGTTATTGCCTTGGGCAAGGCGGCTGTTGGTGATACTGCGTTTCGCACCATTGCTGCGGTTGTTGCGAGGTGGAGGTTCGAGGAAAAGTCAGCAATATACAAAGCAGGGTACGAAGCAGGGAATGTCTAGACATGAAGCAGTGGATATTCTGGGCCTGACCGAGCCGTTTACCAAAGCTGAGGTAATCAAAGCGCACCGAGCCATGGTGCAAAAACTCCACCCTGATCGCGGCGGTAGCAACTACCTAGCGGCAAAAATAAATGCAGCTAAAGACATTTTGCTGGAACAACTTGACGATTAATTTTGACAAATAGACTGGTAGTTTGTTGAATATCGCTTAAAGTTTAGATTATGGAAAAATGGGTTTAAAGGCATATGAGGCAACGTAGAAAAGATCTGCTAAGGCTGTTGATGCTGGTGACCGTCATGCTTACCTGCGCCGTATTGTGGCCGAAGGGAAAGACGCATACTTTACCCGTACGCACGGTTGCTGAAATCCAGCGCAGCGGCCAGCTGATCGTATTGACGCAGAATAACCCCACTGTTTATTACGTTGATCGCCATGAGCAAGAATCTGGGCCTGAATACGAGTTGATTAAGGCCTTTGCTGAGCGGCTAGGCGTTACGCCCTTATTTGTTATAAAAAACAGTGTCGCTGAGTTGATGGATGCGATAAGTCGGGGTGAGGGTGATATTGCAACGGCGGGACTATCCATCACTGCTGAACGAAAACGTAAGGTGTTATTTGGGCCCGCTTATCAAAAAGTCAGTCAACAGGTAGTTTGTCGCCGTGGTGGAGAAAATCCGCGAAAAATTGCAGATCTTATGACGGTGGATTTGGTTGTTATTGCTGGCAGTAGCTATGAGGAACGTCTTAAGGGTTTGAAGCATAAATACCCTAAACTTTCTTGGCATGCCAGCAGTGGGCTTAATGCAGAACAAATATTGGAGAAGATCTGGAACCGAAAAATCGGTTGCACAGTAATGGACTCTAGCATTGTTTCGATTAACCAGCGCTATTATCCAGAATTACGGGTGCGATTTGCCTTAGGGCAACAGGATGAATTGGCCTGGGCCTTGCCGAAAGGTGCCGGGGCGTTGCGCAGGCAGGCGGTGGATTGGTTTGAGGAGTACCAGAAGTCTGGTGAAGTAGCGCGCCTGCAAGAGTTTTATTATGGCCATGTAACGTTGTTTGATTACGTGGACACACAGGCCTTCAGGCGCCGTGTCAATGAACGTTTTCCCAGTTTTAAAGCACTGTTTGAGCAGGCAGCGCAAAAGTATGACTTGTTGGCGCCCTTGCTGGCAGCACAGTCCTATCAGGAATCCCATTGGAATCCAAAAGCAAAAAGCCCTACCGGTGTGCGAGGTATGATGATGCTAACTTGGCCAACAGCTCGCTCCATGGGTGTGGATAACCGTTTAAATGCGGAACAGAGCATCTTTGGTGGTGCTGGTTATCTGGCTAAGTTGCGTCAGAATTTGGCCTCGGAGTTACAAGAGCCAGATTTAACTTGGATGTCGCTGGCGGCTTATAACGTTGGTTTAGGGCACTTACGTGATGCACAGACTTTGGCAAAGCGTCACGGTAAAGATCCTCATCGCTGGCATGATGTTAAAATGATGCTACCATTATTGATGAAGAAGAAGCACTATTCGACACTTAAGTATGGCTATGCTCGAGGTTCTGAACCGGTACAATATGTGCAACAAATACGCCAATATGAAAAGATTTTGCAGCAAATGATGGGTCAATAGGGTGTGTTTTCGGGCAGATATGTTGAAGCATCATTTTGTATCAGGGGTGTTCTAAAGACTGTAATTTAAATAATGTTAGCGTGTAAAGCAGTGTGTAACACGTACCGATAATGGCCCCGGGTAGAATAGTGAGTAGAATTTCGGGTGTCCCTGACCAGACGTTAATCCCCCATGAGGTGCTATACAATAATAGGCTGGTAACGACAAAGGTTAGCAAGAAGCGCACGCCAGTATGCTCACTTAAACCAAATAGGCGCTCCATAGTATAAGTCATGATTAATGTCAGGATGAAACTGTAGCAGCCCTGTGTAAATAGGGCCTTAAGTGCTGCTTGGTGACTATAACTGTAATTGATGTAGTACGCCCATCCGCCATAAAAAACAAAGCCTGTGGCGGCAGCCAGCAGACTTCGTAAGCTTCTCGATGTTGGCGAATGTAACACTTAAAGACGTGCGCCGGTTTTCATTTCTATTTTTATATCGCGCTGGCGTTTGTCATAGTTGATGCGTCCTACTTCAAGGCCAGTAAAAAAACACAAATAGTGGTCAATAATATGGCGAACATGTTTGCCAATTGAAGCGCTGAAATAAGGTGATTGGGTATCACTATATTGGGTGTCATTTAAATTGTTGAGGATTGTCGCACTGGATTGCAGCGTGCCAATATTACTTTTTATGATTTCAGGTGTAGACAAGGTTTACCTCGATCCGTGGTAATTGTTAAAGCTCCTGTAGTTAATGACTGTACAGTATAAGCTGAGACAACGGAATGAGGATAAAATTCGTTATTGTTATAATGGATTAATTTGATATGGCTTTTTTTGATTTTTTTTGAAAAATAGGATTCTACGTAGACTATAAGAATCACGCTATTTAGCGCTTGCCCCTGTCTGTTGGCACAGAAACGTGTAAAATAGCCGCGCTTGATTAAGCGCCTTAAGTGATGAGCATTTTAGTGCTCTGCACAGAGTAATCTAATTGAATTTTGAGTACAGTAGCGACCATGGAATTAAACACCACCACTGAGATTATTGAAGATATCCGTCGCGGTAAAATGGTTATCCTAATGGATGATGAAGACCGTGAAAATGAGGGTGATCTTATTATTGCCGCTGAAATGGTGCGGCCTGAAGATATTAATTTTATGGCGCGTTATGCCTGCGGTTTGATTTGCCTGACGCTGACGGGTGAGCGATGTAAGAAGTTACGTTTGCCGCTGATGGTGCAGGATAATAATGCTCAGTACAGCACTAACTTTACCGTATCTATTGAAGCGGCAGAGGGTGTAACCACTGGTATTTCTGCCGCAGATCGTGCCACCACTGTGCTGGCGGCGGTTAATAAAGATGCTCACCCGGAAGACATTGTTCAGCCGGGACATATTTTCCCACTTAAAGCAAAAGAGGGCGGGGTGTTAAGCCGTGCGGGTCATACCGAAGCGGGTTGTGATCTGGCGCGATTGGCAGGTCTGGAAGCGGCCTCTGTTATTGTTGAGATCATGAACTCTGATGGTTCCATGGCGCGCCGTCCGGATCTTGAAAAATTTGCTGAGGAGCATGATCTGAAAATCGGTACCATTGCCGATTTGATCCATTATCGAATTTTACACGAGAAAACAGTTTCTCGTGTCGAAGATCAATTGCTACCGACCCGCTTTGGTGATTTTAATATGATCACCTATCAAGATGATATTCAGGGTGGTGTGCATATGGCGCTGATAAAGGGTGATATTGATCCTGAGCATGAAACCTTGGTGCGTGTTAGTCAGATGGACGTCTTTCGTGATTTGATGAGTGCTGAGCCTGCTGGTCGTAAGAGTTGGTCTTTGGGTGACTCGCTTAGCAAAATTGAGTCTGAAGGTGCTGGTGTGGTAGTTATTTTAGCGAATGACAATCCTTCTGCCGAGATGCTCACCCATGTGCGGATGTTGCAAAATGATGAGGCGACTAATCGTAATGTAGTGCGTACCAGTGGTAATGGCTATAACACGGTTGGTACGGGTTCACAGATTCTACGCGATCTTGGTGTGCGTAAGATGCGTCTGCTGAGCTCGCCAGTGAAATACACGGGTATTTCAGGCTTTGATTTGGAAGTGGTGGAGTTTATCGACCCGGTTTAGCGCAGCGAGCGAATAGGTTTATAGCGGGCCAACAACTGTTTTAGTCGGTTGTTGGCCTTTTTATTGCTTAACTGGGGTGTCGAACGACTACTCGCCGTAATAGATGCAGCCACTGGTGCAGGTTTCTTTGATTTGGATTTTACTTAGCTGGGGAAGACTCGGTTTGAGTCGTTGCCATATCCAGATTGCCAGATTTTCACTGGTGGGGTTCTCTAGTCCTTCGATGTCATTCAGGTAGTTATGGTCGAGTTGTTGATAGAGGGGCTTAAAAGCGGCTTTTAGGTCGCTAAAGTCCATAATCCAACCGGCATCAGCACAGACTTCGCCGCTAACGTAAATGCGGGCATTAAATGAGTGCCCGTGTAGGCGTGCACATTTATGGTCTGCCGGCACATTGGGTAGCTTGTGGGCTGATTCGAAGGTGAATTCTTTGTAAATTTCCATACCAATGTTACGCCTGATGTTGTTGTAAAATTGTCGTTAATTGATGATCATTTCAAGCGGCAAGCATTCTAACATTGTCTTTGCGGCGGGTGTTAACAAACAATGCTTTTCACGGTATTTATAAATACAAAGTGAGTAATGGGGCAGTGTTCGTGCCTGATTGACGGTGAGAAAAACAGTTGTGAATTGATACCTGTAGAGCGGCAAAAAATTGTACCAATAAAATCAAAAAAACTGCCTTGATATTACCGATTACTAATTGACTTAGGGCGTGAATTCTATAGAATGCCTGCACTCGATTGATCGGGTGGTTAGCTCAGTTGGTAGAGCGGCGCCCTTACAAGGCGTAGGTCACAGGTTCGACCCCTGTACCACCCACCAATCGCTAAAAGGTAATTGCGGACCGGTAGTTCAGCTGGTTAGAATGCCGGCCTGTCACGCCGGAGGTCGCGGGTTCGAGTCCCGTCCGGTCCGCCACTTTCCTACCCTGTTGTTTTTAGCAGGATGTAAAATGATTGCCCAAATAGAAAGTTTAATGGGTGGTTAGCTCAGTTGGTAGAGCGGCGCCCTTACAAGGCGTAGGTCACAGGTTCGACCCCTGTACCACCCACCATTTTGGCAAGATAGTAAATATAAAGAAGTAAGCTTTCGCGGACCGGTAGTTCAGCTGGTTAGAATGCCGGCCTGTCACGCCGGAGGTCGCGGGTTCGAGTCCCGTCCGGTCCGCCATTACTGAAAATGATATTTGTCGACCACCCATGAGGTGGTTTTTTTATGCCTTGGTTTTCGTAAAACTGGCATGGGAAGCTATTTACCTGAAACGCTATGCGCAGATAAATCTTACTTGGCTCGTTGAGTATTGGTTAAGTGTTATGACGATTTATTGATATTTTGCTCGAAGGATAAATTAATAATACGCCGGCTTTAAGGTGAAGAGCTTGGTGGGTTCATAAAATAGAAAGTGGTGAAGTTGAATGAAAATTGAAAAAAATACCGTCGTGCAGTTTACCTACACATTGCAAGATGATGCCGGTGATCAGCTTGAATCTTCAGAGTCGGGTCAGCCGGTGGCGTACCTGCATGGTCATAACAACATGCTAGAAGGCTTAGAAGAAGCGCTACAGGGTAAATCTGCGGGTGATCAATTCAATGTCACACTGTCGCCAGCACAAGCCTACGGAGAACGTCGTGAAGGTTCTGAACAGCGTGTGCCCATTAAGCATTTGCAGGGGGCAAAAAAATGGCGTTCAGGTATGATTGCTAACGTACAGACTGAGCAAGGCGCTCGTCAGGTAACCGTTGTGAAGGCTGGTAAGTTTATGGTGACAGTGGACACTAACCATCCCTTCGCAGGTAAGACGCTGACCTTTGATGTTGAAGTGTTGAGTGTGCGTGAAGCCACGGCTGATGAGCAGGCGCACGGCCACGCGCATGGTGTCGGTGGTCATCAGCATTAACCACACGGCAGCAATCTGTATGGCAATGGTGCCGTGTAAAAAAGTTGATAGTTAGGGCATTAATAGGCCTGACCTTTCATTTGCTACTTGAGGTTCAGCCTTAAGTTAGATGCAAAAGTATTCATTAAAAAAGGTAAGCCGATGAACCTTTATGTATTACTTGATCATGATGAACCGCAAGCGCTTGCGGATGACCTGATGGCCCATATTAATAATTGGTTACGCGACTCGGAGCTTGATGCTAAAGCACTTGATATTCGTTCAGAAAACAGCAATGAATGGCAGTTAGGCGTACAGTTCGAATGCCAGCGTAAAATGGTATTGAAACAGCCATTGGATTTCCTTTTTAAGTTGGCTAAAAAAATGGAATGTGAATTTGTTATCGGGTGTTATGACAAAGCTTCTGGTAATAGAGAAGATGTCTGTTATTTCGGCTATGAAGAAGGACGTCCTGATATGGATGAGGTTGGGATTTATCTTGGCTTAAAGCGCTAGCGTAAAGGGCTGTGGGCGCGTTTTTCAGCTGTTTTATGCGGTCGCCTGCTGCGTGCTGAAGTCTCAACTTATTAAATGTCTGTCATTTCTCCGATCCAGGATATCGAGGCTATTTATCCTCTTTGGTAGTGATTAAAATAGCACCATGAACCTTTTGCCTGCCGACTTGGCTTGTTTGACCGATGGTCACATAACGCCACTACAGAAAATAAACCATCCCCTGTTTTGCGATCATGGTATTGAGCTTTTTATTAAGCGTGAAGATTTAGTTCACCCGCAAATTTCGGGCAATAAATGGTACAAATTAAAGTATAATCTGGCGCATGCAAGGCAGCAGGGTTTTAAGCATTTGGTGAGTTTTGGAGGTGCCTTTTCAAATCATTTGCATGCGTTAGCTTTTGCCGGTCACCAGTTTGGTTTTGAGACCACGGGCTTCGTTAGAGGTGAAATACTGCAACCGCTTAATCCTACGCTTGCGGATGCCGTAGCTTGGGGCATGACGCTGCATTCTTTAACGCGTTCAGAGTATCGTCAGCGCCATGACCCTGAATTTGTACAGCAATTGATTACGCCCCATCAGCCCTGTTTTGTCATTCCCGAAGGTGCAGCAAATGACCTGGCTTTGTTAGGCTGCGGTGAAATTGTTACGACGATAAACCAGCAACTAGATAGCTATGACTATATCTGTGTACCCTGTGGTAGTGGCGCAACCTTGGCTGGGATTGTATTGGCGCTGGAAAACTGTGATGCGGAGAGTGCAGTGCAAGCACTTGGGTTTTCTGCATTAAAAGGTCATCCCGGTTTAGCGGATGAGGTGTCGAGTATGTTGGGGGCTGTGGGTAATGCGCAAAAGTCACGGTGGCAGATTGTTGATGAGTTTCATTGTGGTGGTTTTGGAAAAATAACCCCTGAACTGGTGTTATTTATGAGACAGTGGCGAGAGCAAACAGGGCTTATTCTTGAGCCGTTATATACTGGGAAAATGTTATTGGGCCTTTGTACTCTGGTGCGGCGAGGTTTTTTTAATGCAGGCACTAAGATTGTTGTGGTGCACACCGGTGGTTTGCAGGGCTTGCGTGGTATGCAAGCGCAGATGGATCGAGTAGAAGAATAAGTTGGAGCCTTTGCACCAACGCTGCTTTTCTCCTATGCTGAGGTCTGTTTTAGTCTTGGCTTCGTTCGCTACGTTATGCTGGGGCCTCACCGCAGCGGTATGCATTTATCGCCGTATTCAAAAACCCATTAAATGGATACAGAAAACCCACATATGCATCAGTTTAAACGCGTTGGCGTAGTAGGGCGGTTGGAAGGTAACGCCCAGAGTATCGATACCCTTAAGCATTTAATTGAATACCTGCAAAGCAAAGGTGTTGAGATCGTGCTTGAAGAGCATGTTTCCTTTGTATTACCAGGACATGGGTTACATGTTTATAGCCATGAGAAACTGGGACAACAGTGTGATTTGGCGATTGTTGTGGGTGGTGATGGCAGTATGTTGACAGCAGCCCGTGCACTGGCTAAATACCATGTTCCGGTGGTGGGTATTAATCGTGGAGGGTTAGGTTTTTTAACGGATATATCTCCCGATGAGCTTGAGCAACGTCTAGATGATGTGCTGGCCGGAAAATATGAGATTGAATCACGCTTTATGTTGCAGGGGGATATCCTTCGTAACGGTGTCAGCCTTAACCGTGGACAGGCACTCAATGATATTGTGTTAAGTGCCGGTTCGTCGGGTCGTATGATTGAGTTCGAATTGTATATTGACGATCATTTTGTCTATAGCCAACGCTCCAATGGCTTGATTATATCTACGCCAACCGGTTCCACTGCTTACTCCTTATCGGGCGGTGGGCCGATCATGCACCCCTCCTTGGATGCGGTGGTGTTGGTGCCTATTTTTCCGCACACCTTGACGGGGCGGCCGATCGTAGTGGATGGCAATAGCCATATTAAAATTGTGCCAGGTAATTTGCATGATACCCACGCCATGGTCAGTTGTGATGGTCACCTTAACTTCACTATTGAAGGTGATGAAGTGGTTCATGTTGGCAAAATGGCCGACCAGCTAGATTTAATCCATCCTTCACCGAATAACTTTTATGAGACCTGTCGTCGCAAACTCGGCTGGGGTAGCCGTTTGACTGGGTAGTGATTGCCAATATGAGCTCTTAGTATGAAGGGATTTGATCTTATCGGCGATGTGCACGGCTGTTGTGACAGCTTGATTGCTTTACTTGCAACGCTGGGCTATGAAAAGCGTTCAGGGGTTTATCAACACCCCCATCGTCGCGCTATTTTTTTGGGTGATTTAGTGGATCGCGGGCCAAAAATTCGCGAAACCCTGCATTTAGTACGCGACATGGTGACGCATAGTGGTGCACAGATGGTATTGGGTAATCACGAGATTTCCACCCTCCGTTATTTGACGCCAGCCAGAGCTAGTACGGGTCGGCAGTTTTTACGTGAACACAATGACCGTAACCAGCGGATGATTAGTGAAACGTTGGCGCAGTTTGAAAGGTATCCGGGCGAGTTGGATGAGTTTGTGCAGTGGTTTTATGAATTACCTTTGTTTATTGAAACGGAATTTTTCCGTGTGGTACATGCCTGTTGGGATAATAGCCACATTGATACTTATTTGCGGCGTCATGGAACGGCCTGTATTGATGAAGACATAATGCATCAGCCGTTACACAGTGACTCGCGGCAAACGATCGAGATTTTAACTCGCGGCGCTAATATGCGTTTACCTAATGGCGAACAAATGTTGAGCCAAGATGGTTACTCCCGTGCTTCTTTTCGTAGTAAGTTTTGGCACCAAAGTCCTGAAGTATACGGGGATCTGGTATTCCAGCCAGATCCTTTACCTGAACATATACATCATCGCCGTTTGAGTGACACTGAACGTGCTGATTCGATACGTTATGGCAGTCATGAGAGGCCACTTTTTGTTGGTCATTACTGGTGTCATGGCACGCCACAACCTATCCAGAAAAATATTGCCTGTGTTGATTATAGCGCCATTAACGGGGGTAAGTTGGTTGCTTATCGAATGGCACAAGAGAAGCAACTGAGCGCCGACAACTTTGTTTGGGTTGACGCGCGCGAAAACAGGAATAATCACCGCTATGCGATACCGGCGAATGACAACAAATGATTAAAGTATTGAGTGTTGCCGTGACAGAAAACCTGCGCCCGCTAAGTCAGTCTTTAGCAGGGCAAAAGATTGCTCACCGTATTAGCGAACAGGCTGGTAAGCAGATTGTCTGGGTGGTGAGCAAGGTTGATGTTGAATTGGTTCTGGAGACTTATCGCAGCTATCAACGGGGTCAGTTATTTGAACCTGTTGTACAACAAAGCTTAGGGGATAATCAACCAGAAGAATTACAGAAAACGCGGCCACACACTTTTCAGTTAATATTGGTTCGGCTAGGTGTTGCGCCCTGTGTTAGTGCGTTGATACTGATCAGCACCGTCATCACGGCGTTACTGGCAACGGAAGTGGTGGGTCATAGGGTGTTTGGTGTTTTGTCCATGGAGCCATTGAGTCTTACGTTTGCAAGTGGCGAACTGTGGCGTTTGTTGACACCGATCTTTTTACATTTTGATGTCATGCATTTGGTTTTTAATATGCTATTGCTTTGGGTGTTTGCTGGGCAGATAGAACGTTATGAAAAAGGCAGTATTTTCTTAATATTGTTATTACTTTTTGCGCTTATCCCGAATGTAGCGCAAACCTTAATTGTGGGGCCTAATTTTGGAGGCATGTCCGGAGTTGTTTATGCCGCATTGGGCTATTGCTGGTTATATAATCGCTTAAATCGACAGTCTATTTTTGCTTTCCCTAATGCCTTGATGGGACTCATGGTGGTTTGGTTACTGCTTGGTTTTACCGGCATATTAACTGGCTTGGGAATGCCGCCAATGGCGAATATAGCCCATCTGGGCGGGTTGTTGGTGGGTTTTCTGTGTGCTTTAGGCATGGCTCAGCGACAAATTTCTAACACAGAGCGCCTAAACTGAGGCCTCAAAAAAAATGAGTTTAAATACATGACGAGTGACTCCTTTACTGAACAAGCGCAAGCGCTAGATGAACAGGCTTACCAAGCGCTTAAACAATCCCTTGAGTTAGGGAAATGGCCTAATGGTGAACGATTGACGGCGGCACAGAAAGAAATCTGTATGCAGACTATTATTAGCTACGAGACATTACATTTGCCGGAGGAACAACGGGCCGGTTATATGCCGCAGGTTTGTCAAAGCCAGACAAATGGTGCCATGGTGCCAGAAATAATATCAACCGTGCAGAAGGATTAATAATGAAGCTTCTTGCTGCCGGCGGCTTAGCGATGTTAAAGGTTGAAAACGTCAGACCTATTAGTTACAGCATGCCAATAGGTGACAGTTTAGTGCCGCTGAATGACTTGCTTGGTGAAAGGATAAAATTAACGGCTCTAGGTGTTATTTACTGTATTCACTGTGGCCGTAAAACCAATAAGAGTTTTAGCCAGGGATATTGTTACCCCTGCATGAAAAAATTGGCCTGCTGTGATATTTGTATTGTTAGCCCTGAGAAGTGTCATTACCACGAGGGAACCTGTCGTGAGCCAGAGTGGGGTGAGCAATACTGCATGTCGCGCCATTATGTGTATTTGGCCAATTCCAGTGGTGTGAAGGTGGGTATTACCCGTGAAGAAAATATGCCCAAACGCTGGATTGATCAGGGTGCTGTGCAGGCATTACCGATTTTTGCCGTGGCAACACGTTATCTATCAGGGCTTTTGGAAACGCTACTAAAGCAGTATGTGGCGGATAAAACTAATTGGCGCACCATGCTTAAAGGCGGTAATCCGTTATTGGATTTAGAGACCAAAAGGGATGAGTTGCTGACGGCCTGTCGCGAGGACATTCAGGCACTTCAAGAACGCTTTGGTTTACAGGCAATCCAGTATTGTAGCGATGCGGATGTATTAGCGTTTGATTACCCAGTGCTGGAATACCCCACTAAAGTGGTGTCACATAATCTGGATAAAAACCCGGATTTTGAAGGGCAGTTGTTAGGTATTAAGGGTCAGTACTTAATACTTGATACGGGTGTCATTAATATTCGTAAATACACCGGTTACCAGGTGGAGTTACACTTTTAAAATTCTAATTTAAATAATTATATATTAATTATAAGTAATTGATTTATATAACATTGTGAGAGTGATTTGTGCAAGAAATTCGTTTAGAAGAATACCAGATTCCTGCCTATTTAATTGATTCCACACACCTGCATTTTGAGCTTGGTGAGTCGGGTACGTTGGTGAAATCGAACCTGCAGATGCGGCTCAACCCCGACTATCCGCAACACAAGGGTGTGGCTTTGGTGCTGGATGGTGTGGAGTTGGATTTAAAACGCATTACCATTGACGGACATGCCTTGCTGGCAACTGACTATAGCATTGATGAGGAAACGCTCACGGTGCATAAAGTGCCGAAGTGTTTTGAACTTGAATGCGTCACTCATATCAAACCGCACCAAAATACGTCACTGGAAGGGTTATACAAATCCAGTAATATGTTCTGCACTCAGTGTGAGGCACAGGGCTTTCGTAAAATCACCTATTATCTGGACCGCCCCGATGTGATGTCGATTTTCACCACTACGGTAGTGGCTGATAAAAGCAATTACCCGGTGTTACTTGCTAATGGTAATGACATCGAGGTGGGTGACTTGCCCAATGGCCGGCATTGGGCAACTTGGCATGATCCTTTCAAAAAGCCTGCCTACCTGTTTGCTATGGTGGCAGGAGATCTGGTGCATATCGAGGATAGTTTTACCACCTGTTCTGGACGAGTGATCCCCCTGCAGATTTTTGTCGAACAGGAAAATATCGATAAGTGCGAGCATGCCATGCTGTCATTGCAAAATGCCATGCGTTGGGATGAGCAGGTTTATGGCCGCGAATATGACCTTGATAAATTTATGATTGTGGCAGTGAATGATTTCAATATGGGCGCGATGGAGAACAAGGGGCTGAATATATTCAATTCCTCCTGTGTATTGGCTAAGCCTGAAACCGCGACAGATAGCGCTTACGAACGTATTGAAGGTGTTGTCGCCCATGAGTATTTCCATAATTGGTCTGGCAACCGCGTGACCTGCCGTGATTGGTTCCAACTGAGTCTTAAGGAGGGCTTTACGGTCTTCCGTGATCAGGCGTTTTCTGCTGATATGGGGTCACGTACCGTCAAACGTATTGATGATGTAAATCTGCTGCGTACGTTACAGTTTGCTGAAGATGCCGGTCCAATGGCCCACCCGGTGCGTCCGCAGTCCTATCTGGAGATTTCTAACTTCTATACTGTGACGATTTATGAGAAGGGCGCTGAGGTGGTACGTATGATCCATACGTTATTAGGCGAAGCGCTGTTTAGAAAAGGTTCTGACCTTTATTTCGACCGTCATGATGGTCAAGCCGTGACAACGGAAGATTTTGTGCAGGCGATGCAGGATGCCAGTGGTGTTGACCTAGCACAGTTTAAACGCTGGTATAACCAAACCGGTACGCCTGAACTGACGGTGACGGATGAATTTGATGCGGTTGAGCAGCGATACAGCCTAACGGTCAAACAGTCGACCCCGAAGCAAAGCGATGAATTGCCGTTACATATTCCGCTGGCGTTGGGTCTGCTAAACCCTGCCGGTGAAGAAATTCATAGCCAAGTGCTGGATGTGTTGGCAGCAGAACAGACCTTTGTCTTTGAGGGAATTATTGAAAAGCCGGTGCCTTCATTGCTGCGGGGATTCTCCGCACCGGTTAAATTGCATTATGGTTATAGCCGTGAAGAGCTGGTTTTTTTGATGAAATATGACAGCGATGGTTTTAATCGCTGGGATGCGGGTCAAAAATTGGCTATTGCTGCGTTGCAAAAAAATATTCAGGCATATCAGGCCGGTGATGCGCTGAGTCTGGATGAGATGTTAATTGATACGCTGCGCGGATTGTTAACCGATGATGCTTTGGATAAAGGCATGCTGGCACGCATGTTGATGATGCCATCGGAAGCATACCTTGGAGAATTAGTGGCGCCTGTTGATGTGGATGCTATTCATAGCGCACGCCAGTTTGTGCGTGTTGAGCTTGCCAAGGCGCTACGCAATGAACTGTTTGATTGCTACCAAGAAAACCTCAGTGATGAAGATTATCGCCCTGATGCCGATGAGATTGCTCGGCGTAGTCTGAAAAATATGTGTTTGGGGTATTTGATGTTGCTGGGTGAAGCGCAAGTGTTGACGCTTTGTGCGGCGCAGTTTAGGGATAGCAATAATATGACTGACAGCAATGCAGCCTTAAGCGCACTGGTTCACTCAAATTATGACGGGGCCTTTATGGAAGTGAAAGCTGCTGCATTAGATGCCTTTTATAATGAATGGAAAAAAGACCCTCTGGTTGTTGATCAATGGTTTTCAGTGCAGGCAAGTGATCCTTCTGAAGGGGTCTTTGAACGTGTGCAAGCATTGATGGCGCATGAAGCCTTCGATATAAATAACCCCAATAAGGTGCGCTCTTTGATTGGTGTATTCTGCAATCAAAATCGTGCGCACTTCCACCGTGCTGACGGGGCAGGTTATCGGTTTCTCGCTGACCGTGTCATTGAGCTTGATCGCAAAAATCCACAGGTTGCAGCGCGCCTGTTAACTCCCTTGACGCGCTGGCGTAAATTAACGGCTGATCGCAGTGGTTTAATGCAGCAACAACTACAGCGTATTAAAGCGCAGTCGGCGTTATCTAAGGATGTATTGGAAGTGGTGAGTAAGAGTCTGTAGTTCAATTGCACATTCGTTTAGAATTGAAAAGGCCTTTGCATAATTGTGCATAATTCGATGTCATCGGGTAAGCAAATGAAATGGTTATACTCTGGCTACTTTTTTTACTGCTCCTGAACTATGCTGATGTCTCAGTGGGGTTTATTATTTCTGTTTCAACTAACAACACAGGTTGCTTAAAAACCAATGTTTAAGCCGTTACCGCTTTTTATTGGTTTACGTTATACGCGTGCCAAGCGTCGTAATCATTTTATTTCCTTTATCTCACTCACCTCTATGCTGGGCATGATTATTGGTGTTGCGGTATTGATCTTAGTGATGTCGGTAATGAATGGTTTTGACCGCGAATTGCGGGAACGTATTCTGGGTATGGTGCCCCATGCGACGATTCAGGCTGATGGCTCAATGCAGGATTGGCAGGACGTTGCCGCGTTAGCCATGGATGATGACGCGGTGGCGGCTGTGGCGCCTTTTATTCAGGGACAGGTAATGCTGACCCATGCCGGCCATGTACAGGGTGCGTTGGTGAATGCAGTGCTGCCTAAAGCTGAAGAGCAGGTTTCTATTGTTAATGACCACATGCTGGCTGGAGAGCTGGAGCAACTACAGGCGGGTGAGTTTGGCATTATTCTTGGTGAATTATTGGCGCGTCAGTTGCGTGCTTCGGTGGGCAGCAAAGTAACCTTGGTTATGCCGCAGGCGACGGCATCACCGGCGGGGGTATTGCCACGCTTAAAACGTTTCACCGTCACTGGCGTCTTTAAAGTCGGCGCACAATTGGACAGTTCCTTAGCATTAATACATTTAGCGGATGGCGCTAAGTTATATCGGCTGGCTGACGGTGTGCACGGTGTTCGTTTGAAGCTACATGATTTGTTTGCTGCGGGGCCAACTGCTTGGCGTATTGCTGCTCAACTGCCCTCAGGTTATTGGGCCAGTGACTGGACTCGTACGCAGGGTAATTTATTTCAGGCCATTAAGCTGGAAAAAACCATGATTGGTCTGCTGTTGTTAATGATCGTGGTGGTGGCTGCCTTTAATATTATTTCCACTTTGGTCATGGTGGTGACGGATAAGCGCTCTGATATTGCTATTTTACGCACTATGGGTGCCAGCCCGCGCACAATCATGCTGTCTTTTATGGTGCAGGGCTCAGTCATTGGTGTCGTTGGCACTGTGCTTGGCGCACTATTTGGTATTATCCTGGCGTTGTCTGTGAGTGATGTTGTTGCTTGGCTTGAGCAGTTATTGGACGTTCAGGTTTTGAGTGCTGAGGTATATTTCATTAGTTATATACCGTCACAATTATTATTGACCGATGTATTTGTTGTGTGTGCCTCTTCATTGTTATTAAGCTTCCTTGCAACACTTTATCCCTCCATGCGTGCAGCTAAAATACAGCCTGCCGAGGCGTTGCGTTATGAATAGTTCGGTTAACCCCGTAGATGAAAATGATCTCAACGGGCAACAGGCTATGGTGTTGATTTGTGAGAACCTTTACAAAAGTTATCATCAGGGTCCAGAGGACGTGCCGGTTATTCAAGGGGTTGAATTGGCTGTCAAACGGGGACAAAGGATTGCTATCGTTGGCACTTCAGGATCGGGTAAATCAACGTTACTGAATTTGCTGGGCGGTTTAGATACGGCGGATCAGGGTAGGGTGCTATTAACGGGTCAGGACTACGCTACACTTAGCGAGCGTAAACGCGGTGAGCTGCGTAATCGCAGCCTCGGTTTTGTATACCAGTTTCATCATTTGCTGCCCGAGTTTTCGGCCTTAGAAAATGTCTGTATGCCGCTGTTGATTCGTGGCGTTAGTCTGGCGCAAGCTGAAAGCAGCGCTCGTGCGCTGTTAAAACGCGTTGGGCTGGAAAGTCGTGTAATGCACAAACCGGCAGAGCTTTCGGGTGGTGAGCGTCAACGTGTGGCGATTGCGCGGGCATTAGTGCCTCAACCAGATTGCGTCTTGCTAGATGAACCGACGGGAAACCTGGATGCGCAATCGGCGCATTCAATCCATCAGCTCATGCTTGAATTGAATGCTGAACTGCATACCAGCTTTGTGGTGGTGACGCATGATATGGAATTGGCTCAATCTATGGATCAGGTCTATCATTTACAGGGTGGTTTACTGACCAAAGCGCATCGTTAATCTGATTATTTTGAACGTTGCTGCTGGCGCTTATGCCATTTTGATTTAACCCGCCATAACCAGAATAAATGTATGCCAAAATAACTGGTTGCACCAAAGATTAGCCCAGCAACAATAGAGCCAACTATCAGCGGTGTGCCAATGAGGTTGAAGTTCACGGCTAGCCACACCCACAAATCATCTATGCTCAGCGTTTGGTAAGTGGAGGGTTCGTTTAGCAGTACACTGCCTAACCAATAGTTGAAATAATAAATGGGTGCCATGGTGAACGGGTTAGAGATGAACACTAGAACCACGGATAGTGGTAAGTTACGCCTAAAAATAATGGCCAAAAAGGCAGCTAGTAGACTTTGCAGAGGGATGGGTAAAAAGGCGCAAAATATACCAATAAAGAAAGCACCAGCAACGGAATGTCTGGTGAGGTGCCAGCATTCTGGATGGTGGATTGTATTGCCTAATACCGCCAAGTAACGGTTGTTTTTTATCTTGGCTTGATCTGGCAATAGTGTTTTAAAAAACTTTCGCGGCATAGAAGGCGACTTCTTCCAGAGGTTCCCTCGCAGCAGCTGCCCTAAAACGTTTGCCAGCAGTCTGCTAGTGTGAATTGATTATGCCTACTTTAGAGAGGGAACTCTATGGTAACTCTTCGTATTGGAATGATAACGGCCATACTTGCTATTGGTAGTGTCGCTTTTTTGCCCAATTTACCTTCTCCTTTGGTGCTGTCATTATTACTTTTACCTATTTTAGCGAGGCTATTTTTCAAGCGTTTACGCTGGCTAATACCCCTCTTTGTAGCGTTATTCTTTGGTTCTGTTTGGGCTGCCAGTTACGGCTATTTAGGTAAACTGCAACAGTTGCCAGCCCCCCTGGAAGGTGTTGATTTGTGGGTGGAAGGTGACGTTGTCGGCTTGCCAAAGGAAACCCGCAGAGCGCAACGTTTTGAACTAGAAGTGCTAGCAGTGACCTCTATTAAGGGCGAGCCAATAGAACAGTCTATGCAACGGGTGCGTATCAATTGGTACCAAAGCGGGCACTATGACGAATCGAATCTAAGCCACAATGCCAATATCAGGGTGCTCAATACGGCACATGAAGGTGCCATTGTGGTGTCACATAGGGATGATAAAAACATCCCCATTACAGCATCGCAGAGGCGAAAATTTAAACGCTACTGGTTCTGATAAACCCCGAAGGTGTGCTAGAGTTAAAGGCATTCGTAGGTGGGTTATTTTAACAAATATTAGGAGTTTTTTGCGTGCTGGAAATGATTCAATCGGGCGGTTGGCTAATACTGCCTATTTTACTTTGTTCTGTGCTTGCAATGGCTATTATCGTAGAGCGCTTCTGGACGTTACGTCCGAATAAAATTGCCCCTAAGACGCTACTGGCAGAGGTGTGGAGCTGGGTTCGAAATAATGAATTGAATGCTGGGCGCATGAAACAATTACGCGAGTCGACTCCGTTGGGGAAAATCTTGGCGGCAGGGCTGAGTAATTCTAAATATGGCCGCGACATTATGAAGGAAAGTATTCAGGAGGTGGCCAGTCATGTGATACATGATATGGAACGTTATCTGAACACTTTAGGCACCATTGCTGTCATTACACCGTTATTAGGGTTGTTGGGTACAGTCATCGGTATGATTAAAGTATTTACTGCTATTATGGTTCAGGGCACGGCTAACGCCAACGTATTGGCGGGAGGTATTTCCGAAGCGCTAATTACCACTGCTGCCGGTTTAACTGTCGCTATTCCTGCGGTTATTTTTCATCGCTTGTATCAGCGGCGCATTGATGAATTAGTGGTTGAAATGGAGCAGGAAGCCGTTAAGTTAGTCGATGTTTTTCATGGTGATCGTAGTAACAGCGCGATAGATGACAACGCTGCCGGAGCATAACGCAGATGAAATTTCGGCGGCAGCGTGATGAAGAGCTCGGGGTTAATTTAACGCCGCTTATTGATGTGGTATTTTTGTTATTAATTTTCTTTATGGTGTCGACTAGTTTTAAAAAAGAAACGCATATCGACCTTAATTTACCTGAATCCGGTGGTGAGCAAGCGCAGGCTGAAAAAGATCAAATTGAAATTGTGATTAGCGCTAAGGGTGAATATACAATTAATGGCCGCGCATTGATCAATGGTGAGTTTGTCGTATTGAGAACAGCAATTGAAGAAGTGGGTGCAGGCAATACGGAGTTGCCAATGATTATTTCTGCTGATGGCAGTGCACCACACCAAGCAGTTGTTAAAGCTATGGATGCTGCTAGCCAGCTTGGTTATTTACGCTTGAGCATTACCACGCGTCAGCGTGCAGTAGAGTAGGTGTTTTTAATGTGTTGTAGCTCAACCTTTGCTTTTTTTAGACGCGCCGTTGCGAAAGGCTTTGTGTTTTGAAAAAACTTATTAATGCTTGGTATCAAGGCAGTCCGTGGTTGGTTTTTTTAAAACCGCTGGCGATGTTATTTGAGCGTCTAGCTAAAGCGCGCCGAAGTGCTTATCTTACCGGTGTTAAACCCGCGTGGTATGCCCCGGTTCCGGTTGTGGTGGTTGGTAATATTACCGTCGGTGGTGTTGGTAAAACTCCATTGGTTGCAGCGTTAGTTAAACTGGCTCGAGAAGTCGGTTTTACGCCGGGCATTGTCAGTCGTGGTTATGGTGGTAAAGCGCCGCATTACCCTTATTTGGTATCTGCAACTAGCGATGTATTGGCGTCAGGTGATGAGCCGCTTATGTTAGCTAGACGCTGCGCTTGCCCAGTGGTTATTGATGCTGATCGTAGCGCTGCGACTCAATATCTGTTGCAAAACCATAGCTGTGACTTGGTTATAAGTGATGATGGTTTGCAACACTATGCGTTGGGCCGTGACCTTGAAATTGTTGTACTGGACGGCGCGCGTGGTTTGGGTAACGGTCAATTTTTACCTGCCGGTCCTTTGCGTGAGTCACCGCAGCGTTTACAAGAAGCAGATTGGATTGTTATCAACGGTGAGGGGGGGCAGTGTGTTGATGATTTTTTACGCGCTGATGGCTCCTTATACGCTGAGGCTCCCCAGTTCATGCAGCTAAAAGCCTGTCAGTTAGTAAATTTGCAGAGTGGGGAGAGAAAACCTATTGATGCATTGGCTGATCAAGAGGTGCATGCGCTGGCGGGGATTGGTAATCCACAACGCTTTTTTACAGCCCTACAACAGCAGGGCTATCGCCTGCAACGACACGACTTTCCAGACCATCATGCTTTTCAATCCAGCGACTTACCAGCTAATGATGGCCTAGCCATTATTATGACTGAGAAAGATGCGGTAAAATGCGCTGAAATTGCTGATGAGCGTTGCTGGTACTTAAGTGTAGATGCTCAGCTTGATGATAAATTTATAATCAAATTTCAAAGGCAACTAAAAGATTTAGCCGGTTTGAAAAAGCTTGCCCGAGGCCGAGGCTAGTTAGAAGAGGCCTCAACATAACTTGATCAACGAGATGAAATGGCTAAAAAGGCCTTCTTGCGTTGAAAACAGAAGCGTTGGAAATTTGGCAATAGCTAGGCTGCAAGGTGAATGGGGCTTGCTCCAGAGAGGATGCCCTGGGGTATAAGGTGAATGGAGCTTGCTCCAGAGAGGATGCCCTGGGGTATAAGGTGAATGGAGCTTGCTCCAGAGAGGATGCCCTGGGGTATTACTGGCATTTCCCGCCCTAATTAAGGCCTTTTTCCTTCACTTGTGCCCAGAGGGATATTTCTCTTTCGTTGCTGATTTATGCTGAGGGTTCTAGAAATTAATACTGTCCCCATAGGTGACTAGAATGGATCAACGTTTACTTTCAATTATGGCCTGCCCTGTCTGCAAGGGTGAGCTGAACTATGTTAAAACTGATGGCAATGAGCAAGAGGAGCTGGTTTGCAAGATTGATGCGCTGGCTTTTCCTGTACGAGACGGTATTCCTGTCATGCTCGAAGGTGAAGCGCGCGCGCTTACTGCCGATGAGCGGTTGGATTAGTCGAGTTATACTAATGTGAGGTCTCAAGGTCTCTAGCCGTTATGAAAACGTCTTTGTAAGGTTGTAGCTATGTCTTTTACTGTCATTATTCCGGCCCGTTTTGGTTCTTCCCGGCTGCCCGGTAAGCCGCTACTGCAAATTGCTGGTAAGCCCATGATTCAGCATGTGTATGAGCAGGCCTGTAGAAGTGGCGCTAGCGAAGTGATTGTGGCCACAGATGATGTGCGTATTCAGACCACTGCCGAAGCCTTTGGTGCACCTGTTTGTATGACCTCTGCGGATCATGAATCAGGTACCGATCGTTTGCAGGAAGTGGTCGCGCAGCTGGGTTATGCGGGCGATCATGTGATCGTGAATGTGCAGGGCGATGAACCACTTATTCCACCAGCAAATATTAATCAGGTGGCCGAGCTATTGCTGGCTTCGCCCGATGCGGGTATTGCCACATTGAGCGAGCCTATTAGCTGTGTTGCAGAGCTGTTTGATCCCAATGCGGTGAAAGTAGTCACCAATGCCAATGCGTCGGCCTTATATTTTAGTCGTGCACCGTTACCCTGGGGGCGGGATGACTTCAGTGCTTGGGGTGATGAGCTGCCAACACAGCTACCAGATAATGGTAACTTTCAGCGTCATATTGGTATCTATGGATACCGTGTCGGTTTATTGCACAAATTTGTTACTTGGCTACCAGCACCGATCGAACTTGCCGAGTCGTTGGAACAATTGCGCGCGTTGTGGAATGGCGTCGACATTAAGGTGGCTGAAGCGATTGAGCCGCCGCCGCCAGGCGTTGATACGCAGGCGGATTTGGACCGAGTGCGTGCGTTATTAACCTAATTGTGTTGCTAGCAATGAGCAATGTAGGGCCCGCTTAAGAAGCATAATATGGTCAAAGTACTGTTTGTTTGTCTGGGTAATATCTGCCGTTCTCCAACGGCTGATGGGGTGTTTCGGGATATGCTGGCTGAGCAGCCCTTTGCTACCCGTGTCTCCGTTGATTCTGCCGGTACTGGTGACTGGCATGTGGGGAAAGCACCTGATCGACGCGCTCAAGCGGCGGCAACTAAGCGCGGCTATGATCTATCTGAGCTACGTGCGCGGCAGCTAGTAGCGGCTGATTTTGAGCGTTTTGACTACATTCTTGCCATGGATGAAAATAATTACCGTGATCTATTGGCGCGGGCGCCGGCTCAGTATCATACTAAAGTTCGGCTGTTTCTTGACTATGCGCCAGCATGTCATGTGACTGCTGTTCCTGATCCCTATTATAACGGCGAAGCCGGTTTTGAGGTGGTGCTTGATTTGATTGAGGCTGCATCAGCTGGCTTGATTGAACGCATTAAAAGTGACGATTTCTTTTGATACCTATAATCGCTGTTAAAACACAATTGAGTTGTTATGCAAATTATTGAGCAGCATTCTCTTCGCGATACGAATACCTTTGGTTTTGATGTCAGTGCGCGCTACTTCTCGGCAGCGCAGACGCCGGCAGAGGTTATTGCCTTGCTAGAGTTTGCTGATCAGAAAAACTTACCGCTACTGGTGCTTGGAGAGGGTAGCAATGTAGTACTGCTTGATAATTTAGATGCGCTGGTGTTGAAGCTGATGATTTCAGGTGTCGAGGTCAGTGATGAAGACAATGATTCGGTTACTTTGCGTATTGGGGCTGGTGAAAATTGGCATCAATTGGTTATGGGCTGCTTGGCTCAAGGTTACTTTGGTCTGGAGAATTTATCCTTGATTCCTGGTTCTGTTGGTGCAGCGCCGGTACAAAATATTGGCGCTTACGGGGTAGAGCTTAAAGATGTGCTGTGCAGTGTCGAGGCGGTTGATAGACGTTCTCGTCAGCGTATTATTTTAAGTAGTGAAGCCTGCCAGTTTGCCTACCGAGATAGCATTTTTAAGAGCGCCGAGAAAGGTCGCTACATCATTACGCACATCAACTTAGTGCTGTCTAAAATAGCAACGACAAATACACACTATGGCGCGATTGAAAAAGAAATTAGAGCGCTGGGCCTACGAGTGACCCCAAAAACAGTGAGTGATGCAATCTGTCGGCTGCGGTTGGAAAAGCTACCTGATCCAGCCAAGGTTGGCAATGCAGGCAGTTTTTTTAAGAACCCAGTCATTACACAGGTACAATTTAATGAGCTCAAGCAGCGCTTTCCTGAAATAGTTGCTTATTCTGATGCACCGGGGGCTATTAAATTGGCGGCGGCTTGGTTGATAGAATTCTGTGCTTGGAAGGGCTATCGTAAAGGCGATATAGGTGTTCATGCTAAGCAAGCATTAGTGCTGGTTAACTATGGCGCAGGCCAAGCTGACGAGTTATTAGCGTTGGCCAATAGTATTAGTAAGTCGGTGAGGGAAACGTTTGGGGTCACGCTGGAGATGGAGCCGACTGTTTACCCAGATACTACAAGAGTAACTAGGGGAGTCTCTGATTAAGTCATGACTTATTTTTCAACGGTTAAAACTGCCAGATTTTTTGTTGCAAATCTTGCCAATAGCTAGCTATTAGCTGCAACTTGCACCTCAAATCAGACAGTTTTTCCTCGTTAAAAATTTAATCCAGACTTAATCAGAGGCTCCCTAGGTAAACAGAGCGATTCACTGTGATGACGAGCCTGCTTTAAAGCAAAGGTTAGTCAGTTTTCTCTATATTTTTTGCTGCTGGAGCCGAAATGCTTGGCGCCTCTGTTTTTTCTTTATTTGATTCCTGAGCAGTCTGTTTGGGCGCGGTTGGTGCCGTAGTAGCGACGCTGGCTTCAATAGCCGTATTGGTTTCTGCGGCGTTAGTCTTAGCTGTTGGCGCGACATCTAGCGGTGCCTGTTTGGCACTGTCCTTTGTTGTTTGTGCAGCCTTACGTCTTTTTTCACGCGGGTCATTCGGTGCGCGGCGTTTGACTTTACTTTCTTTAGCGGGCTTTACCGGTTTTTCTGCCGCAACTGTTGCTTTGCTGACGTTGCTAGTGATCGCATCTTCTGCAGGCTTTGCTTTTGCTATGTCAGCAGGAGCAGGAGCAGGAGCAGGAGCAGGAGCAGGAGCAGGAGCAGGAGCAGGAGCTGCATCTTTAGCCGGTTTTGC